>Ga0302118_10000894_pt1 | contig 14477 bp, 12 predicted proteins | sample AG5_331_MG_FD_203126 | JGI IMG/M metagenome (GOLD analysis project Ga0302118, IMG submission 203126) | Marine microbial communities from Western Arctic Ocean, Canada - AG5_33.1 | ecosystem: Environmental > Aquatic > Marine > Oceanic | place: Canada: Western Arctic Ocean | collected 2017-10-01 | reverse complement strand
TGGACCTAGATTATAATAATATAAAGTGGACCTAGATTTGTGGCGGGAAACCAATGTGGACCTAGGTTTTTATAAAAAAATATTTATACTTTTTCATTAATAGTTTTAATTTTATGACAGTTCGCGCACAATAAATCACAAGTTTCCCATTCGTTTTTTGCATGCTTATTAAAATAGGGCCATGATTTGAAGACCATTTGTGAGAGTTCGTCCTTTTTGTCCACGCGCACGCGGTGATCCAAGTCAAAGGCACACACAGTTTCCAGTGTCACTGCCCTCTTGCAATGGAGGCATCCGCCACGGCGCAACTTCTCCTCGTTGATGATGGCACGTTTCTCTAGTCTATCCCGTTGCTTCTGTGTCCCACGTTCCGCATCTGACTTCAATCGATGACAGAATTTACACAGACATTGACATGTGGCCAGTTCCAATTTCATCGCGGGGACACCACCATGGTGGGACCACCAATGGTAATCACTGCACCCATGGGCCTTCTCACTCAGGTGATCGGCTTCCAGAAGACGTGTATCCGTGATGCCACAGGGACAGGAGTGGGACGCCTTCCATTGCTCCCAGAATGCCTTGCATTTGCCTGTTGTTGTATTTGGATTGACTGCTGAACGGCTGCAGATGTCCCGGCATTTTCGACACTTTTTCGTCAGTGTCTTTCGCCGAGGGCTTTTTGGCTGGAACTCGCTTTCTTTCTTGTCATGACGACATTTAGTACACTTAACCATTGTTTAATTGAGTAGAGAGTGCTTATATACTGTATTTATGAACTCTGTGTGGCGGGAACCGTAAGTGGACCTAGGTTTTTATAAAAAAATATATTATTCATTATCAGTTTTAATTTTATGACAGTTCGCGCACAATAAATCACAAGTTTCCCATTCGTTTTTTGCATGCTTATTAAAATAGGGCCATGATTTGTGGACCATGCTTGAGACCTGCTTGCGCTTGTCCACGCGCACACGGTGATCCAAGTCAAAGGCACACATCGTTTCCATTGTCACTGCCCTCCTGCAATGGAGGCACCCACCCCTGCTCAACTTCTCCTCGTTGATGATGGCACGTTTGGCTAGTATGTGAGGTTTCTTCCATGTCTTACGTTCCGCGTCCGACTTCAACCGATGACAGAATCGACACAGACATTGACATGTGGCAAGTTCCAATTTCATCGCGGGGACACCACCATGATTGGTCCACCATTTGTAATCACTGCACTTATGGACCTTCTCACTCAGGTGATCGGCTTCCAGAAGACGTGTATCCGTGATGCCACATGGACAGGAGTGGGACGCCTTCCATTGCTCCCAGAATGCCTTGCATCTGCCTGATTTTGTATTTGGATTGACCTTTGAACGGCTATTGCTGTCCCGGCATTTTCGACACCATTTCGTCAGTGTCTTTCGTCGAGGGTTTTTTTTTGGCTGGAACTCGATTTCTTTCCAGTCACGACGACAACCAGTACACTTAACCATTGTTTAATTGGGTAGAGAGTGCTTATATACTGTATTTATGAAATCTGTGTGGCGGGAACCGTAAGTGGACCTATATGTGGACCTAGAAAGTGGACCTAGAAAGTGGACCTAGAAAGTGGACCTAGGTTTTTATTAAAAACAGTATACCATGCTGTGTTGCTACTAAATATATATATATTGAAAGTGGACCTAGATTATAATATAAATAATACACCCCCACACACACACACATATGTCCCCATCCACCGCCGACCACGGGCCATCCATGGACCATCAGACACAAACAGTTTCAAAGTGTATATAAGACTTTTTTGTTCAACCAAACAGAATGTCCGGATCTATTAAGGAGTCATTCGAACGTGCCTTTGCAGAGAAGAATAACACAAACGATGCAAACGAATACGTGAGCGATGAAGATTCTGGCCGCGAGCAAGAGCGTCAATTGGAGCGAAAACGTGCAAAGAAACGACAGCGTCAAACGCGGAGTACGAATCCCAAAGGACGTAAATCCGTAACACAATGGAAAACAACGACAGTTTGCAAGAAGGAAAGTGTCAGCAGTGATAAATACCCTGAGATTTTATCAACCGGCAAAGAATTTTCTACAAACACGCAGCAGACGGAATTAATCCTCGCCCAGACTCGTTATTTCGACAAGGACAACGCCGACCCAATGGCACAAGTGGGAGTGTACACTCATATGCGCCCCGTCGATTATTTGTTTGTACGTGCCTTGATTCAGCGTCCACCTATCAAGAATTTCGATATCTTGCAGAAGAACGATTCCGATCGTATGCGTTCAGTGGTAACAACAATCACCCGTGCGTACGAGGAAAGTTATCTTTGTGAGCCGGTTGGGTCCCAGCGTGAATGTTTGTTGGGCGATGAATGTGAAGGATTGAATATTTCCCATGCGAAGGACCGTGTATTTATTCTCCGCGAGTTCTTGAAGCCATCTGAACAAAAGGAATATGAAAACACCGGTAAACTCCCAACCAAGCAAAATTTATGCCTGATGTGTCGTCGTTTGGAATTAATGCGTGCACACACAAACATTCGCGCCGATGGTATGGGCGTGCGAGAAGATACTATTCTTCCGGATTGGTGCAACATTGTGAACACGGAAGGTGAATATCGTCTGGAAGATTGTGTTATTTCCGCCCGTGGCGTATGGGAAGGTATTCTCGATCCAATCGTTGCACATTCTCAATCTGCGTACCGCCTTGTGGAGAAAAACGGCATACGTCATTATGAACAATGGCGCATGGGATATCCACAGACGGATTTTCGTCAACCCCGCCATCTGTCGATATGAGCGGGGTAATTTATCCCTTTCTTGACGATTTAAACACCACATTACACCCTCATTTCGCGGGTACGGAGTATGAGCAACTCTTTGTGGGTAATTTCGTCGATCGGGTACAAACATTCGACCTTTCGCAATGGAAACCGACCGGGTGGAATCCCGCTGGTTTAACCCATGCATCAGAAAAATTCCAAATTTATTGTACACTTGGATACCATATGAGTTTGATTGATGATTTGATGAAAAAATCCCATGTGACAAATGAGGTCCGTTACTTCTTAGCGATGTATATGGACATGCACATCCCATTGATGATCCATTTAGAAGATGTTGGTGATTATAGCAATGAATATTTGTTGACCGACTATGGCGAGGGAGCCCCAATTCAGAAGCACGAACCCTCCATGGATTACATCTTTCACCAAGGCCTCATTCCAAATGTGATCAATTCCATCCCCGAATGTTCGTTTTGGTCGGATATTCGCACGAAGACGAATCCTATTGTCCATGTATTGAGCAAAGGTCTACCTCAGCGGTGTCAAATTCGTAACATGCGTGAAATTCTGAATAAATACTCTCGCAAACATGAGAATGTGTACACCTTCATCTTGGCATGTTTGAAGTGTTCATTATTGGGCATGTACAAACGTTGCATTGTCCGCCCCGCCCTCTCCGTTCGCATTCGTTTACATCGAACATTTAACAACTTGGGAAAGGCCGAGTTCTTGCAATGGATGTTGGGACCACGGCAGCAGTTACTATTTTATGTTATCAAGGAGTTTCTTATCTTTGGCGTTGAGGATGTCCCCAGTATTTCTGCAGAGATTGAACGTCGTTACTATTGGGAGAAATTTGTTCTTTGTGTGGATAAAGCAATGAACACTGTGCGCGAATGCATTGAAGACAGTGAAGACATTATGCACTTTCAAGGTATTGAATCTAAATTGATTGCGATCAACAAGCAGCAGGTTCACCATTTATTTCGTCCCACGCGTCATTTGTTTTGCAATATAGTCATGACGGAATGTGAAAAGAATGATGACAGTAACTTTGTGGATTATTTGTACAAAGAAATACCACGCGAATACCGCCAACTGATGTACGACATGTCCATTCGTATAGATGTCAGCGAGACCACTGAATTCCAATGGTTACAGTATTTCAATGTGTCCGAAAGCACGATAAAGAAATTTGTTCGCATACAAGAAACTTACATTCTGGACGGCACGAAAGGATCATTAAAGTCCCTTATTGCATCACTGACTCGGTACGAATTTGAATGTGTCCGAGATTTATGTGAAGCCTTTGATCGTAAGCACAATATACGCATCTTTACATTGCCAAAGAACACATATATCCAACAGTGCATGGCATTACGACGCAAACACAGTGTTCCAGACGGTGATAAAATGCGTGAGAACATTGGCGAAACCTTCATTTGTCTACAGTGCAAGCAGTTCAAAGGATTCATCACGAAGAAGGACCGTGGTAAAATCGTGAACTTGTTTGCATACGGACACTCCAAGGTGTTAATTGATGAACAAACCATGGAATTGCGGTGCGGTAAACGTACAGACAAGGTAGATTCCAAGAAGCGGAATCAAGTCGTACCCGAATATTCCGAATTTGTTGACATTGACATGGTGGAGATCCAACGTGCGAATGATACACGCAACCGGAAACGAATGGCAAAAGAGAAACGTAAAGAGTTGAGGAACCGTGTGTGCGCCAAAACAAATCTCGTAAAATTGAATATGAAAGGGGTTCTCTTGCAGTTCTACGACAATATATACATGATATGTCCCATATGTGCGAATTTCATGCAAGTGACAAGCGAAAATTACACTGAACGGGGCATCTACTGCGGGTGTTGTTTACAGCATGGGAAGTTATACACATCTGTAAAGTGCGAATGGTGCAAAGCATGCAAGGGAAATGAGGCATGGTCTCCCATACCAGTGATCGATGGAAATCAAGAAAAATCCATCTACCTTTGTAACTCGTGTTTGAAACCATGGATCAGAAATGCCGAAACGACACTGCCATTAAGCACCATCAAAAAAGGATTAGAACTGCGATGGAAACGTCTCCAGCACCCGGGAGGACTATAAATATACGACATAAACTATTAAATGCATTACTATTATCATCTATATATTCTATTGAGCGGGGCGATCCTATCTCAATACGCATTTGTAGGATTGACACTATCAGTACTGTACCTATTATTCTGCTGGTTCCATGCGTGTATACTGATGAATACGCCCCCCATGGACTTTAACACCGGGTCATATTGCCCAAAGTGTCAAAGTATTACCGGCATGGGCCTGCGGCACTGCAACGACTGTGGGAAGTGTATTCCGGAGAAATGGGTCCATTGTCACACTATGAACAGGTGCTGTGATCGAGATCTTCGTCGTAGATGTTTATCTCTTTTCAAAATTATTGTCGTCACCATCGGGATTTTAAATATAGTATATTGTCTCGAGAATCGATACGCCGCTCTTTTACTACCGGTGCATGCATATATTCTAAAATCCACGTATGTAAACACCAAAAGAGGTATAAATATTAAAGAGTAAATAGATATAATGAGTCACGTTGACTTTGAAGACTATGTAGAAATGGAACCGGATTACGATAATTGGACCGTACCCTTCGCGTCCTTCGCGCCGGTAGATATCATATTGTTCATCTGTGCTATGATCTGCTTTACAAAGTTCATAAAGAGCCTAAAGGCAAGAGCCTAAAGGCTTAAAAGACAAATCCATTCTTATGTAATTTTCTCGGCTGTCGAACGGGCGTAAATTCTTCCGTCATCCAATTGTTCTTCCCGATGGATTCCTTGGTAAATCCCAAATCTTCCCAGTCGTCCGGACTCGGCGAAAAATAAGTTTTGATGTCACTCAAATTTGAGGTCAACAACTTCAAGGTCTCGCAGTCGCCGCCAATTTGCTTCAATTCTTTCAATCGAAATCCAAGCTGATGCAAATGGGCAACATCGATTTTAAGTTCCGCCAGCTCACGAATGGTGATACTTGTTTTCAACATGTCTACCGCCTGTAAATTCAACACACTGCTCATCTGGTGCCAATCCAACAGCTTGAAATGCTCGGGTTGGAACCCCATGGTTATCATATGATGCCATCGGAACCCGAAATTTAGCAAGGCGCCAGTTTTATAGATAGAACTGACACTCTCCCACTTTATTTGCTCTTCGATTAAGTCTTCCGGTGTTACACCTTTCAACTTGAGCGATTCCAATGACGCGCCGGTTTTGATCAGATAGTGAAGTGATTTGTCGGTGAACCATGACCATATGCCTCCCTTCGTTGGTGTCGATAAACAAGTGCGACGAGCATCGATCAGCGACTGCATGGCAATCTGTCTATCGTCGCCTAGATTTAGCGTTTTTTCGGGGACATGACAAGACGGACATAACATAGAAATATTTTCCTTGGAATAAAGAAGGGCACAGCTCAAATGGTATTCGTGCCCACAATCGTACGTAGCTATATTAGGACGTAACGAACCAGACTTATCCATATCTAAATTACATAGAGTACATGGCATTTACCAACATTTAAAATAACTTTTATAGTGTTTTATATTAATAGGGATTCCTCGGTTGTAAGATAACTTCCAGTCTATCTCCGGGTTTTGCGTAACTGGCCGCTTTGCCAATTACACGCTCATTACTACTTTGGTATTGTTCCAAGAAGGCTTTTAGGCCGGGCAAACCGGTCGCACATATGTTTATTGCAGAGAGGGCATTCTCTGATGTGGTAAGCGTGCCTTCCGCGGTCGTTACAGCCGTTGCAAGTGCCGCGTTTGTCTTGTCCTTAGACAAGTCAGCTTTAGCCTTTTTCAGATCGGCCTTGTCAGTGGCAACTTGAGATTGCGCGTTCTTCAAAGCGGTTTTTGAAGCCGCAAGAGTCGTGCCTGCGTTACCGAGCGCCTCCATGATTCTTTCGTCTCCAACTTTCGTTTTCACAAGACAGAATCGAATCTTATCACGGGGAATGCCCTTATCTCTACTTACGCGTCTACCTACCTTTAAATTAAGACCCAATGAGACCGAGTCTCCGGGTGAAATAATGCCGGGGCCTTCATTAATGAGGGTGGTTACTCCACCCACTTGTGCGACGAACCCTTGCTCGCTGTATGCTTTCGATGGTTTATATTCCGTGGTCGCTACACCGACAAATTGGACTTGCTGTAAGATCCATTCGGCGAGTTGCTCATCATTATAAGCATTTACTGCACCATCACCGCTTCGGGGAAATCCATTGCAACTTGCCATTGCATGAGTGTATCCGTCGTGATACATTTTACTGCTCTTTTTGGCGACAAGTAGTTCTTGTTCCTTGATATCGTAATTTTCTGCTCTGGTCGAGCCAATTTGTAATTTTGCATGTACGGTAGACCCTCTTGCCATTGCTTCTGCTTGGTGTTGGTCGTCGTATCTCAGATTTATGTGGAAGCCGGGCCCGGCAATTCTGTTAGGTCTACGATTAAAACTCATCTGTAGAATTATTATAATAAACACCATATGCATTATATACGTTATATTTTTAGTTCGGTGTAGATTACAGTTAGATCATCAATATTTCGATTCTGGGCAACAGTGTGTATTGGTCACTTTCTCGCAATGCTCTAGTGACGAACAATGGAGATGGAACTTTTGCGACCGCATGCGAAACAACACCAAGTGGTATCCGGTACAATATTTTGGAGTCCGTTGGAAGTCCACACTTGATCTTTCCGTTCTGCGTCCCACAGATTTGGATGATCTTTGATGGCGCGTTAACAAGTGCCCCGGGTAGTAGGGTACCTTCCGGTTGGACAAACATTTGACTTATTCCTCGAATGTTGACTTCTACAAAAGCCAAACCTACTGTGTCGCCACGACATAATTTTTGACCAAAAATATTGGCAACCATGGCTCGGCCAAAGACATCACAGTTATACAACTTCTGTAACATGGAATTTGCCATCATGTCATTTCGCATAATGCCGAAAAACTTCCATTTCTTCAATAAATCTTCCATATCCATGGGTAGAATTTTATCTTGGAGTCTCCTTCCGACATTGCTTCTCGCAACATGTGCATTTTCCAACAGATAATTAAGCGTTGGCAAATCCGCAGCTGTGCACATTTGGTGATTGCAATCTGCTTCGGCGACAAAAAGAAGAGACCCCTGATGGAAGCCTCGTTCGTAACCTTGAGACCATGGTCGTACCAGAAGAGGCAAGGATCCGGTCGTGTTCGTATCGTACGTGATTTTAGAGTTCGATAACGTCGGGCTACGCAATTCTGCGAAGGAAGGTGGAGCAGTGCTACCTGCACGTGGACCACCGGCACCACGTAATGAACCGGTAGTCGCGGCATTAGATAATCCGGTTTTCGGTCGTCCGTTCATTGAAATCATCACTTTACATATATAATATAGATATATATAGTACAATTTATTATTATTTATGAAAATTCATATGGTTTGATATTACCAGACTCTTTGTTTTTCATTTTTGATAACGGCCCGTTATAGAACTTAATGAGCTCCAACTTATGTTTCGATAATTTAACCCATTCGCTCATAGCCTTAGGATCTAGTTTTTTCACACCAGTTTTCGTATTCACTGTCGCTACTTGGTGTTTTCGAAAATGTATCTGCATATTGTTGACAGCCAATATTTCCTTCGACAGAATGTCTCTAAGATTAAGGCGGTGTAATGTATAGTGTATTCTCAACTGGTCAACTGTAATCTCGGGCGCACTTAACCCTTGGTTGAGCAATGGCTGGCGGACTTGAACATGGTACAATCCGGCCAAGGTGGTATAAATCTCCTCCGGACTGGTTGTTCCAGTCATGTTCTGTTCCATCTGGTTCATCCGATCGATGACAGATTTGTCAGCCTGTGAATATTTACACAGTGGACAATCGATCTTCATCTCTTCAGACAGCATATCACATGCTTCGTCGTCGCCATCGTCCTCCATGTTTTCGCCTTGGTTTGGGTTGTCCAGTGCTAAGGCGTCAAATATACCGGGCATTATGTTTTGCAAACAAACGGGTTATATACGGTATAAATCTAATATGAATTGCCTTGTGACACATGCCATATACACGTATATTTGGAGACTTGCGGTTTTATGCTAGATCAAAACATTGGGCTCACCTCGACAATATGGTCGAGAAGGCATACACTGCGGAAGATGTGAAATGGATGAGAACAGAGTGTAAAGATATGTCGGTGACAGACAGGTATACATTTTTAAACGAGCAGTGTTTCAATAGTTTATTGCCCAAAAAAACGATTATCGACGAGCCAATCATCACTGTAGTAACGTTTTTAGAATACAAAGGGAAGACAAAAGAGGACCATAGCATAGAAATCAAGGACGCGATGGATCTCAACACGCTCATACATGAGATGGTCCACTCCTTTATGATGTACTTCCCGGAGAATGAAGAAAACGAAGCGGGACGCTACATGGTCACGGGACGGTACATTGGCGATGTAGAAGTAAATAATGCGATGATAGAAGATTTGGATATACGATACAATGGTGAAGTAGATACCAGTTCGAACAGGGTAGATGGGGAGACGTCTTATGCTGCTCACAATTCGTTGTTTTACGAATGTTTAATGAATTGCTTTCTTCTATGGGGACCGGGTCATATAGATTATACTCAACTGAAGCTTTAATCATCCTGTAAATCAAAAAAGCCACCGAGATCCCGTTCATTATTCACCACTTTTTTCTCCTCTAGCATGCTTTCAATGGTCGGGTTGAAGTCCATGGAATTGAAGCACATTCCGTTGCAGTATTTTTTCAATAGAGTTAACCACATGATGAATGCATGCTTCACAGTCTGTCCTTCCGGATGGATGTATATTTTACCCCGAAAGAACACCGTATACTTCCAGAATCGGTGCAAGATAAGAGGAACGGTCGATCGTTCGATGCCAATGATATGTTTGTGCATGTATGGCTCCCATACGGTAAACACTTTAATGAAATCAACATCGTAGTTCGATCTAAAATGCGCGTGTATCATCTTTATATGTAATATCTCCCGTATACTATTTGAAGCTATCATATCTTCGTATTCTTTGTATGTGCATATTCTCGACAGTGATGTGGGCAGACCCGCTGGGAATCTCATATAGAGGACCGCATAATTACTAACTTCGTCTCCCAATTGATCGTGTGCTCCGATGGCATGGTCCCCATAGTTAATGATGATGTTCCATAGGAATTCTGACACTCCGTCGCGAAATCTTCTGGTGAAAATATGTTTCTTCTCCACGTCTATCCATTGTAGCCAATTTGTTTCTGATACATCCAAGACCGGCCCCAGTGGACCCAAGTCCGCGCACGGCCACTTGTTATATTGAAAAATGGTTTGATTGAACCAGTAGTAGCGGGCAAGGCCAGCGATGACACCCACTTCATTTGCTCTCAAGTAGTTGCTGACTTGATCCTTAATGACTACCGGATCTGCATAATCTTCCATGTCGTGTGTTTCGAGACCGTGCATAAAGATGGTCATCTTAGCAGCCACCCTCCATATGATTTCCAGTAGTCGATTAAGTGTTTCTGAGGGTGTCATGTACTTCCACCTGAAAGATATGACGTCCAACATATCTAAAAATGTGCTCATCTTCCATGTCTTTGTATCCCTGTCTTCATACATCCGCAGTCTATTCTGCACGCAGAACTCATGTACTTCGTCGTCGATGATGGGGTACTCTGACATGTACTGCATTTCTATCATAGTTAATAGTATGACATACAGGAGCATGTTATGTGCCCATCCGTAGAGTCGTCCGGGAATTGGCGTGTACAGTCTGTGAAAATTGACCATTAAAAAATTGTGGACTTTCTTTCGCTGCCGGAGTAACTTATCAGGTGGTATATCTTCATGTCCAAGAGCTGCATTTAGTAAAACATCATATAGGTCTATGAGGTACAGATACATATCCGTCTCGTCCGTTTTAAGGTCGAATTCCAACGCTTCATCAATGGTCTGAATGCGATAGAACGACTTATAAGGAGTTTTAAACATTTTACGTGAAAAAGACTTGCTTATATACATAAAAAAAAGGAGTATATATTGGTTTTACTCGTTTGATAAATGTCCAAGGTATTGCAGTATGGTACCTTTGTCTTTTTGTCCGCAGCGATTATGCTGCTTTTATCCTTTGTCGTAGAAAAGGGCGTCGAGCAAATAGATACCATGTTAGTACCGTGTCAGCATGGTACGGAATACGTTCAAGGCAAGTGTCGCTGCGAAGGAACACCATTCAACGGTTCTTATTGTTCTCAGTGCCAGTGTCTTCACGGGGCGTGTTCTTCGGACCCTACGACACCGTATAGAACTAGCGATTATGGGTGCAGATGTCCAACACAGAGTAAGCGGTTTGGATTTTTATGCGATATGTGCAATACCATCGACTCTGAATGTAAAGGAGCATGCAAACCCGATTTTTATGGTAAAAAATGTGAACGAATATGCTACGCCAACTTGGACTACACAAACAATAACGATGTTTGCAATACCATGCGTGCGGTAGGGGGGAAATGCAATACTTGTCATGGTCATGGAACATGTCAGAACGGATATTGTGACTGCGACGACAACTGGTTTGACGATGGACAACTTGAATGTATACAGACTTGTCCGGGATCACCGGTGTGTTCCGGTCATGGCGTATGTCAATTGTTTGGTAACACAGCAGGATGTTTATGTGAAGAAGGTTGGAATGGGAAAGATTGCAATATACCATGTCCGGGAATGGACACGGGCAAGCCCTGCAACAACAAGGGGGCGTGTAATGTAGACTTTGACGCCGGTACGGCTACCTGTGATTGCGATGAAAAATTCAGAGGTCCGGACTGCTCCATCGAATGTCCCGGTGATGTCGTGGCTTGCAATGGACACGGAACATGTGATGACGCGGGAACCTGCACCTGTCAGACCAATGTCCAATGGTCATTGCCTTCTTGTAAATGTGCCGATGAATTAACATGTAACGCAAAGGGGACCTGCGTAGACGAGAAATGTGTGTGTTTCGGCAATAACTCCGGTGAACATTGCGTCCAATGTAAAAAGAACTGGCACGGTGATAATTGCGATTTGTACTGTGATCCGTATCTGAAAGCAAATATATCAAACAAAGTGGCGGGTCAATTCGGATGCTTCGGCCATGGTACATGCTTTCCGAGTGCGGGGTCCGTCAAGTGCACATGTAATTTAGACACAACAACCCGGATCAATGTAAACGGTGCCGTGAACGATTACACCTCATATTACGAGAGGTCCATGAACTGCGGCGAATGTCTCGAGGAATACTTCCCGAAACAGAAGACAGTAAACGACCATGGCATGCCAGCGGAATACCAAGTTCCATGCGAGGGGTCGTGTCTGCCGGCATCGTGTAATAACCATGGTCAATGCAATCATAATTACGGCGCACCAAATGAAAAATTGTGCAAGTGTGATTTGCCACACTTGGATGATGATTCGTTCTGTACGAAATGTGAAACAAATTGGTACCCACTGGATTTGAGTACAATCTCTTGCAATAGATACTGTATTGCGTCTGGCTCCCTCCCGACAGAATGCGATGGAACGATCGATTGTCTATCCTGCAACGGACACGGGTCATGCACGGACGAGGGCACCTGCAAATGCGATGATTCCTACACCGGTGATCAATGCCAGATTCAATGCACTTCCGCGAACGGTCTACAATGCGGTGGCCATGGCCTATGTGAATCAAATGAAATACAACAACTGATGGAGCATGAATTTCGAAAAGATGGAATCACGCTGTTCGGATGCACATGCGATCCACAAGACCCGGTGGATGCCGATTCAAGAATAGATTGGGACGAAAAACTCGCAGCCGGACTTGTCAATGGTACCCTATCGCCGCCGCCCAACCCAGAATTTTTTGGTGAAACATGTGACTACCAATGTGTCAAACCTCCATGGGAAGATTCAGAAGAATGCAATGGAATGGGAAACTGCTCCATCGTCTACATAAGGACACCTAGCGACGCAACGATCAGTTGTACGAACGACGCGGCGTGTCAGACAACGCAAATTCAACAGATCGTATCGGGCGATGCGTCGTGGACAGCTTCCAAGGGACCCTTTTGTCATAAAGAGGGTGATATCGTTGGATGCGACAAGTCGTCGGACGACTGTTACGAGATACTTCTCAAACAACGACCAAAAAAGATGCGGTCGGAAGAATGTGCGACAACCGCATGTCTTGCGGCCATAGACGCCGAAGACTGGCATCAATACTGTGCATCGGTCGAATCAAAACGTCAACCGGCAGCATTCAGCAGCTGCAACTCGGTCGCTTCGTTTTGTCCCGCAAAAACAATTCCATCCGACTGTAAAAATATGGTCGCTTTAACAGATGGAATCGATGTATCAAATAAATTGAACACCGCGTATGAATACGACAAGCGTCAATACCCTTTCCTCATATCGGAGAATTATAGAGCCGGTGAAAAACTCCTTCACGACGAAGCAGAAGCTGCGTTTGCCGGTTTAAACCAAGTGGTTGATGTCAAACTCGATCCGACCTTCTGTCCAGACTATCAGAATAGATATCCGACCATCTTAAAGATGAGAGAGAACAAGCAATATCTGTGCAATGGCGAAATAACAAACAATACGAATTGTTCCGGGGTTTTAAGCGAAAGCCAAAATAACTTTTACAACCCCTTCAAAGTCAAGTGTTATAACTCGGAAGAGAACTTCAAAAGCTACGCGGAGGCACTTCAAAATAGAATGACCGGGTGTACCATCGAAGAAAATGAGAAGGACAAGGTGTATATCACAGCGGGTCCCGAACACATCGATGCAGTCTGTGAACACATTGTCAGTAAATTCCCATCCTGTAAATATCCGCAACCGTGTGACTTTAACCCATGCACGGATACCTGCGTGAACGATGGCACGAAGGCAATATGCAGCACAACAGGGACTCTCAACAGCACATGCTTGAAAGGAACCTCGGAACGACTCTCTTTCACCTCGTACAGCTGCGACATTACCATCCCGGATGCCACATGTCCGATCACAAATACATTCAAGACAAATGTTGCAAAACATTGCAATGACAACAATCCGATCCTAAGTCGTGCCAGTACAATACAGGACAATGAAACGATAGTGATCACCATGGGCACGTACGCTCATTTCTTAGTCAAAGCATCCGATGCAGTGAGCACCGCCACAAGACTGCTTTTTGGGGACAGCATCGCCATCTACATTCGTCAGGGTCAAATTCAATTGAATGAGGTTGAAAGCTTACAGTCATGTCCAGTGACGGATCAACAGTGTAACGATGTATGGGCATATGTTCCAGAAACATGGTATCATATTGAACTGAAGGTACATGCTAACACTGTTACGATGACCAGAAAGGATACAGGGGCATCCATTACAAAGGATCTACTATCGAATGCGGCTATCACCTCGATATCAACTGTCCCGGGGTCGAGTATAGCGACATTTAAAGAAATAGTCATGGAGAATGATATTCCATCGCCCTACTCGTGTACTTACGAAACTTGTAATCTGGATGTGTCGTACAGAGAAATCTGCTCCGATATCCGGAGAAATGTGGAATATCCATCGCTGCTGGAACCCACCGGT
>Ga0302118_10000890_pt1 | contig 14508 bp, 14 predicted proteins | sample AG5_331_MG_FD_203126 | JGI IMG/M metagenome (GOLD analysis project Ga0302118, IMG submission 203126) | Marine microbial communities from Western Arctic Ocean, Canada - AG5_33.1 | ecosystem: Environmental > Aquatic > Marine > Oceanic | place: Canada: Western Arctic Ocean | collected 2017-10-01 | reverse complement strand
AGACGGCCATGACTACTGGACGGCTCTAAGCGGCACTGTGAACAAATTTGTGCACTGGGGTTTTAACGGATCGCGACAAACTTTGGGATCAGGCGGGCCGTGGGATATAATAAACTTCTCCTATAGACAAAAAGCTAAGACGAGGTTGAAATTTAGATTAGGGTCCGCAAAAGATCTGACTATAAAAATAAAAGGACTAGGAACGGATTATCATAATCAATTTTCAGAATCTTTCTCGCCAAGTGAAGGCGATACAAGAGTGATCGATAAATCTTACTTTTTTTTCGACGAAGGCCCAAGGGACCAAATGAGACGGGGACTGTACGCAATAACTCCAGACTTAATTCTACAAGAAAAACAAAACCTCAATGTAAACCCAGAGGAAGAATCAATATATGCTCAACCGGGAGATGTTCAGTCTTGTACGATTTTTTTTGATGACGAGGAGAAAATAAAATGTGTAGCCCCGGTTTTAAACTACTTCAAAGAATCTCTGGCGGTGGATTTAAATTACCCGGATTTTCCAGAACACCTTAAAGGTCCGGTGAGAATTTTTGAATACAAAGGAACTTCTTTACACGGGGACGATGGCGCGACAATTAAAAACTACGAAGGAGTTGGAAGCTCGAGTCATCCGGTTAAAGGGCTGGGGTATATCGAAGAAAGCGAATACCCTGTTGGGTACGGTTATTCTAGATGGCTTGAGTCTCAGACTGTCATAAATCCCTATGGTGAGTTATGGACTCAGGATCAAAGTTATTTTTACGATGGTGGGTCAAATATGATCGACCCAGACTATTCTAGCCCGTACCAATATACTCATACCTTAGAAAATGTGAGCGCTGGAGAACATACTATAGACGTGGTTTTTGATTCAGTTGCGGAGATTTTTAACGGAGGGGCTTATTACGAAATAGAGATAAGCCATACTTAATATGCCTTACGAATTGTCAAAAAGATATGCAGGAGACAGGTTTTTAGGGCCAACTGGTCAGCCCACAGGTTTCCCCTTGGACGTCGCAGACGGAGCAGTTCTCTTTACTTCGGGGAGCTCGATTACTTCGCAAAATTTATATGTTAAAGTAACAGGGTCTTGGAAGCAAGTTACTGCAACCGGCGTGGTTCTAGAAACCATGACCGGAAATTTAATAGACAACCATCAAGGTCAGGATATTTCCGGAGCAAAGGTTTTTCATGACCCGACCATCTTTAATGAGCTAGTAACCATAAATAACCTTCTGGTTACAGGGACTCAAACTACTCTCAATACAGTAGACTCTTCAATCAAGGATAATTTAATAATCCTTAACAGCGGAGAAAGCGGAGCCGGGATAACGCTTCAGTCCGGGGGCATACAAATAGACCGCGGTACAAAAGAAGATGCTAGTTTTCTTTTTAACGAAACCATAACAGGGTATAATGCAGTTAATGCTTACACTGGTGGTTTTGATTTTAATTACGAAGCTCATATTACTGGAGATAGGCTAGTTAAATCTAGTGAGACGGGCATATTCCAAACTGTAATAAATTCGGTACATGAAACAGGGTATACAACCACTACCGGAATTTCCGAGATGCTTCTTACTGGGGTTTCTGGTATATACGATATAGACGGAGTAGTTTCAGGGGAAGCGACTCTTACTCAAAGTCAGCAAGTTCAATGTTATGTCGGAGGCGTAGTCCAAGCTCCCATGAGATACTCTTTATCTAACGCTTTAGCTAGTGGTCAAGGTCCGACTGTCACTTTTAGTGAAAATCTGTTTTCCGGAGTTAGGGCCGATTTCATTTACTCGGCTTCAACTAGAGTGGCTTAAAGACTGAAAAATAGTGTAATAATTTTAGTATGAAAGCACTTTCAGGCAAGAAGACTTATTTTACCGCTGGTGCAGCGGTTTTGACGGCTCTCGGCGCGTATTTCGCTGGAGAGGTAGAGATGCAGACAACGATTTCCGCTCTATTCGCATCTCTAATGGCTATTTTCCTTAGAAAAGGCATCACTTCGGAAGCGAAAAAAGCTGCTCCTGCTGAAGACAAGCCAGCCGAGTAATGGGTTGGCTTAATTCTATATTATCTATACTTACTTCGTTCTTCAAGGTTTTAGATAAAAAAACTTTGACTTATGATGAAAAGGTAGATAAGATAGAAAGAGTAAAAAAGGAACAGGTAAAAGGTGATTGGAAAGAAACACAGAACGAGATTGATCGTGCTTTTGAGCGCGCTAAGTCTCGTAATAAGCTGCGGGACAACCAATAACCATATTTCCCTACCATCTGTTCCCCAAGATGTCGTGAAAAGGATGATGAACCATCCTCAAATAGACAAGGCTTGGGAGAATGTTCCTGAATTTACCAGAGACACTCTTAAGGTTATCTCTGATCAGTCAGCTGAAATAGAAACCTTAAAAATCGACAAGTAACATTATGAAAAGAACACTAGCACTAGTTGCAATATTAGCAATCTTTTCTCTTACGGCCAACGCAGGAGAAGAGAAGGAAAGTTGGTTCGGGGCAGGCGTTAAGCCTGATCCTTATATCACTATTCCTTTTATTGGAATCAAAACGCCTCTTCCTGCCGTTTGCGCAGGTAAGGGAATTTCTGCGTCTTTTGATTTTAAATGCACGAAGGAAAGCTTTATGCTTAAACTTCCTTATTTCAAGATGGACTGGGATTTCCCCGCTTTGTCCCTCGGAAGAGGAAAAGCAAAGGTGACTCTGGGTACAGAGTAAGTATTTTATATAATTCAGACGGTCAGTACCTTTAAGGTGCTTCACAGCCTCACTATAAAAATACCAGAAAACGCAGCCCGCTCTTTTGAGCGGGTTTTTTTCTAAAAACTCATAATTGCGTGTATATAACGAATAAGTGACTAGAGAAAGACATATGATTTTAGACATCTCCTCTTCGAAGGAAGAAGCTCCGCAGGATGAATTCATAGATCATTCTTTAAAGATCAAAAAATATTTAGAAGCTAAAGCTGAAGAAGCCGGAGGAATCAGTTCGGAAAAGCTTATCGAAGTTTTTAAAGAAGCTGCGAAAGAAGAAGCGGAAATGGTCTTTTGTTTAGCTAAAATTAATAATTTTCTAGAACTGTTTTTAGGGAATCAAAGCTTTAAGACAGCGGTCGCTAACGAATTCTTCCCAGAGAAACAGTGTTTTATTAAAGCGAAGGAAGAGGTTAAGGAATTTGGTTTGGAGGAAATTGTTTTTGAAGATGCGAGTCAGTTTTACCTCGAAACAGAAATGATGAATTTGGAAATTCTATAGAAACATGAAAACGAAATATATAACTATTTTTAGCTCTCACATCAAACCTTTGGTTTCTGAGGAGAAGGATAAATATCTTGCTTTGGCGTCACTGGTTGATTTAGGGGAGTTCGTACCCAACATCGACACAGAGGAAAACTACGATCTGCTTCCCGTGGCGTTTAATGCTTTTGTCGCAAATAGAGTGAATAAGAACGGCGATGTCGTAGATACCGAAACAGCTTTGGCGATGTATAAAAATTTCATCAATAAGCCTGTTAACATCGAACATAACCGCAAATCTGTTATCGGAACCATACTTACAGCAGGGTTCTCCTCTTTCGGCGAAGATAAGCCATTAACAGAAGAAGAGGTTAAAGGATCAAAAGAGCCGTTCAATATTACTCTTGGGGGAATCGTTTGGAAAATCACAGACCAAGATCTCGCCAATAAAATAGAAAACTCTAGCGACCCTACCAGCGAAGACTATATGAATATTAGCGCAAGCTGGGAGCTCGGCTTTAACGATTACAATATTGTAGTAGTCGAGGGTGAGGAAAAAAATATCGGAAACGCCAAAGAAATTTCTGACCCAAAAGAAATCGAAGAGCTCGAGTCCAAACTAAGAGGTTTCGGCGGAGAAGGCAAATTAGAAGACGGCTCTTATATCTATAGAAAGGTGATAAACAAAGTAATTCCTTTAGGAATCGGCTTAACAGAAGCGCCAGCAGCTGACGTAAAAGGTGTCCTTACCGCATCGGAAGAAAAAGAAGATACACAAATTGAAGCCGAAGTTGCCGAACAAAAAGAAGAAAAAATTTCCCAAAATACTAAAACAAATGTAAGTATTCGAAAGACGGAAGCTATGAAAATAGAAAATATCACAGATATAAATGATGAGTCCTTGCAGACTCTTAAAGCTTCTGCGATTCACGAGTATATTCAAGAGAGTCTTCGAGACGCTTCTGAGAAGTTCACTTCTGAGAAACAAGAAAAAGACGGCGCTCTTTCTGAAGCTCGAGAAAAGCATGAAGGTTTACTAAAAGAACAAGAGTCTCTTAAGGTTGAATTAGAGTCCGTAAAAGAGAAGCTGGCTTCTCTGGAAACTGAAAAAACCGAAAGACAAATGCTTGAACGATTCAATCAAAGAATGGCCTCTTTCGACGAGCGCTATGACTTGACCGACGAAGACCGCAAGGTTCTCGCTAGTCAGGTTAAAGACTTGTCGGACGAAGAGTTTGCTGCTTTTGATAAGAATATGACGGTTCTTCTTTCTTCTAGAGAAAAGACGGAAGAGGAAGCAGTTAAAGAAGTAGAAGCTCATACCGCTGAAGAAGTTGTAGAGGCCGCTGTTGAAAACGCAGAGGTCGAAAAGGAAACTGTTCCTGTTTCTTCGCCAGCCGAAGAGCCTTCTGTTTCTGATAAATATAGTAAAGCTTTTAATATCGATCAGTTCGATATCAAAGTGTAAATAAATAGAAAACATAAAATATTATGGCAAATACAAGATTAATGCCCTTTAGGGATTACGACGAGCACGATGTCGTCAACTTGTTTGCGTTCGGTGATACCGCCGTTACCCTTGATAGTTCTACGACCGTTCACGCGGGCTCAGTAGTAAAGATCAAGACCGGTTGGACTAATTCCGCTGAAATGCAAATGTTGGGTGACGTAGGTGCATCTTACGATAACGTTGTTTCGCAACGTTATGGCGTTAACGCAGAAGTGGAATATGCTAACGGAGGCTCCGAGAGCCTTCTCGGCATTACGCTTTATGACGTTAGAGAATACGACGAAAACGGAGAGGTTCTGAAGTTTAATCCTCAGAAAGCCGCCGAGCTTCAAGCTGCTATTAGCGGTCAGGCTGTCCCTGTTGCAACCAAAGGTACATTCCTTTTCGCAACTGGTGCATTCACGGCTGTTGCTGGCACCATTTCAGCTGGCGACACTCTTTATGCGTCAGGAAACGGGCAAATAACTAATGTCGCTGCAGAGAACTCATCTATCGGTAAAGCCTTGGGTGGCGTCGATGACGATGGATCTGTTTTGATTAAATTGGAACTGTAATTTTAAAGGAGATTTAATAAAATGAAATTAAAATTTAAAAATACCCCAGAACAAGTCGAGCTAATTAAAGCTATGGGCTCTAAGCGCTCGGAGGTTTCTAGCGAAGCCACCGAAGCTTTTGCAGCTTTCATCGGCCCGGTTATCCAACAAGTACTAAGTCAGGCAGACACGGCTTCGGCTGTTTACGCTGACGTACTTTATGACGAAGACGACAATCCGAGTTATCCACTTGATCTGTTCTACGAGCAGAGAAATAAAGATAACTACGTGACTGTTTTCCAGCAGAATACAGCTGGCGGTCTTCCTAGTTCGCAAGTCGCAGGCGCCAACGAGTTGAAGGTTTCGACCTACAAGCTCGATAGTGCTGTTAGCTTCTTGAAGAAGTATGCTCGTCGCGGCCGTTTGGACGTTGTGAGCAAGGCCGTTGAGCGTATGGCTCAGGAGGTCTTGGTAAAGCAGGAGCGTAATGCTTGGGCCGTTATCTTGAAAGCTCTCTCTGAGGGCGTAGGGACTGGTTCAACTGCTGGCAATCATATTATTAACAATGTGGGCAGCACTGAGAGTTTCCAGTTGGATACTCTTAATGCAATGATTACCCGCATGAAGCGCATCAACCAGTCGTTTGCTGGCGGTACTGCTTCTCAGGTTTATTCCGAGGGCATTACCGACTTGTTCGTTAGCCCTGAAGTTAAGCAGGATATCAGAGCCTTCTCGTATTCTCCGCTCGGCAACAATGCCGCTCAGAGTTTGCCAGAAGACGCGAAAAGTGGCGCTTATAGGGCTGCAGGTATCGCTAATATCTTCGGTGTTAATATTATCGACTTGCAAGAGCTCGGCGTTGGTCAGAAGTACAACACCTTGTACGAGAGCTATAGTGATGCCGCTGGTCTAGCGGCCGCTGTCAGCGAGGCTGGTGCTACTACTACCACCGCGTTTAACGACAGCTCAAGTCACGAGGTTATCGTCGGTGTCGACGCGAGCCGCGAGGCTCTTATTCGTCCTGTCGCTACTAACTCTGATACAGGTGGAACCTTTACGGCTCTTCCTGATGATCAGTTTACGCAGCGTGCGGACAAAACCGGTTTCTACGGTTCTGTCGAAGAGGGGCGCGTGTGTATCGACGCTCGTGTGCTAGTAGGCGCTAACCTTAAGCGCGCTTAATAGAAACGCTATTAAATTCAAAAACCCGTCGGCTTCGGTCGGCGGGTTTTTTATTTCTATTTTTTGGATAAAACGTGTATTTTATATTATAATAAGGAAAGGTAAAAGGCAATGGCGGCAAAAAGGAAAAAGAGAAAATTAGATGACGTGAAACAGACTCACGCAAAGGTAGAAAAAAAGTTCCAACAAACGACACTAAATCAAATTTGGGGGGATGATGGCACTTCTGAATACGGCACTTTAGACTACGAAAAATACAAGGAAAAAGTGTTCGATATGAACATGTCTGATCTTCAGGCTCACGCATCAAGAGTGGGGATCGTTCCTATCGACAATAGAAACATGCTTTCGGACAGGCTTCTGAGAGAGTTTAGTAGGCACGTGTCGGCGTATTTGAAACCGGCAGAAGCTTCTGAGAAGCATCAAAAAATTCCCGAAAAAATAAGGCAAATCCTTGCCGAGGGGAGGTAAATAAATGTCTCACGGGTTGGATAAAATAGACCCTAGGTACGTAGACGGCTCTAAGGGAAGAAATAGCCAAGTACTAAGACTTGACTCTGACTTAGATTCTGATTTTGGAGACTTACTAAGGGTAGCTAACCCCTCTGGCACGACCGGGAATAATGGAGTATATTACTTTGACAATGGCTCCGAGTTTCATACTTTTATTCTGAATCATAGCAACTCAAATGTATACTTCTCGGGAACACCTGATGTTAAGGGCAGTTATCAAGTTAGGGTGTATAATAACTCAGGAAATGGAAATATCACAGTAAATGAATATGAAAAATTTGCTTGGCATGGTCAAAAACCTCCAGCAAGCATCACTGTTCCAAGCGGGGAACATTATATATACGCTTTGACTTATCATGGAGATTTTACTTCTTCTTACCCAGATTTGAAAGATTGGTCTGCTATATTTGTTTCAGAAAGTCCGTAAAAAAGTGTAATAGATAAGACAAGATGATTAAATACGAGCCTAAAAAAGTGGTAGAAATACCAGAAATAGAATTTAATAGATCTGTACAAGGACAGTATAAGACGTCTGTAATTAATCCTGATGGATCTGCTGAAAGAGAAGGGGATTGGAACAAGAACTTAATTCTTGACGGCGGCTTGGATAAAATCGCCTACATGCCTTGGGCTCAGGTGTTTCAATTTTGTGTAGCCGGAGATCCTCTTTCTGGGTCAGTAACCCCCGCGACGATTTCTGACACTAGCCTAGAGAAACCGGTAATGATGAATTCTTTCTATCTTCCGGGTAGTGGGAACTGCGGCCATAACGTTTATTCCAGCGGGGATAACAGGTATTTGCAGCTTTTTAGAACTTTTGATTTTCTCGCGCAAAAGCAAAACGCTACAATTACAGAGCTAGGATTCAAAGAAACTCCCGGTGCAAAAAACCTCTTTTCTCGAGTAGTTCTAGACGGAAACACAGCAGCCGGAAGGCCGGACCCAGAAGTTCTTCGCCCGGGTCAATTTTTGAGGGTAAAGTATGAATTAAATGTTCAGCTTGATCCTGTAGCCCCAAATACAACAGGGTTAATCCCTACGGGCTCAGACGGAAATCTTCCGACTATTTCGTGGAGCGGGGCAGCGGCCTCTGGGGACAGGCATGGTTTGCAGCACATGGGAATGGTAGGCATAGATTATTCCGGCATAGCTACTCCCATAGACGCTGGAGGAGCTTCTAATGAGCCGTTCGCTGTTGGGGGCGTAGATTTTGGTCCGGGGTTTGGTTATGTTAATAGGTGGCAAAATGGAGAAGGTGTGCCTAACGAATTTAACGCATCTGGGACCTGCGTAGGGTACAAACAGCCGACAGGGACAGAAAGGCTTTCTGATAGACCGGGTCCGCTTTTGACTTTGACTGACCATCAAGATTTTAATAGATTCATAAACCATGAAGCTATAACAGGCTCTGTTTTTTTAGGTACTAATATTCACAAGGATATGAGCGGAGTTGCAGGAAACGCTCCTACCTCTAATGTTGTTTCTGGTGTTTCAGGGTATTGGCCTTGGGGGGATTACTTACATTATCAACAGCTTCGGGATTTTGATACGGTTTACAGTTTACCGGGGATTAATAAGACCTCGAACTCAAATCAATATGGTGTCGAGCAGTTGTACAACTTTTCCAACAACGGGGAGTTTTATTCTAGCACTTTCAAAACCCCGTTTTTCACCCACGGCCCACTGACTTTTGTTATGCGTCCTGTCGCTCGATACGGGGTAGATAATAGTATGATAAACTGGAGTGCTTTTGGTCCGTACGTATACCAAGATCAAGGGACCGCAGGAAATGTTGGTTCTAATAGCGCTGTGGGAACGTATTCTCCGCACTATAATCTTTACGCGACAGAGCTTAATACAAGCTATGTTAGCAATACAGCGAGTTCGAGTAACGATATAAACGAAAGAGCTCAGTATTTTAACGCTACTCACTTCTACGCTCCTAATCAAAATTCTAACGCTGGATCTTATTTAACTATGGATGAAATGGTAACCACTAGGGGTTTCGCCAACGCTTCGTCGAGCGTTTTTTGGGGGCCTTGGGATATGAGGGGAGCTTCCTGTTTCTTATCTACAAATACAGGAACTGTTCAGCCTTTTGGAAGCACAGGCATAGCTTTTGATAGGTCGGCTGGAGAAGATTTTTATGAGCTTCCTTTAAGAAAAGCCGAATACAACACCGCTCAAAGCGGAGATTCAAGGACTCTCACCAAGTTTTGCTTTTACGATAACGCAGTTGGCAATACAGTAGAAAACGGTTCGGCAGTGCATCCTGCATGGAGCACCATAGGGGTTGGAGCTACTACTGACTGGTCGATTAATCCGATTTCCATGAGCGGTGCGGCCAGAGACAATGGCTACGTTTACAGGCTTGAAACCCCTAGGGAAAAAGATAATGATCATATCTTAAAGGTTTCATTTAAGTATACTTGGACTAGAAACACTGGGCAGCTATAATGAGTTTAAATGAGCTTCAATCTAGAATCCATAAATACAGGGACTACCGCGAATGACGGAAATGGAGACCCTTTAAGAACTGCGTTTTATTATACTTATTTAAACGATCTTGTTCTAAGCGGGGAAATAATTGATCTAAGCGGCAATGTGGCCGCGGCTTACGAAGCGGCGGACAATGCTTTAAGCGGCAATTTTAATACAAGAATAGAATCTACTGGGTCTAACTTACTGTCCCAAGTTACTGGTAACGACGGAGATATTTCGGCTCTCTTGTCTATATCGGGAGGCACGCCAACGCCAACAAACAGATCTTACGACAATTTAAACAGCGGCGAGCATGTAGATGTAACCGGAGCCAAAACCGAAGCAATATATAACGGAGACTATAGTCTCTCGATATCCGAATTACATTACGGCACTGGTACTTCTTATTCTTCTTCTTCTCATAGTTATAACCACGGGGGTTCTCACGTCATAGAGTTTCCGGTTTATAGCATAGGTGGACCATTCGACACGAATAAAGACTACAAGGTTCATGCGACGCTCGATAAAGCTTTAAGGGTTACTAGAACCTCAGATCCCAAAGACGTAACTGTCTCTGGAGCGGGTACGGTCACTACGGATTTAGACGGAACTAGTTACCATTATTTACAAGTTCATTTAAGGGAATACTAAGATGTCCGCCTTTTACACAGCTCCCCCCATCTATAATACCGGAGGCTGGGGTTGGAAGGGGGATTTACCGACTTTTGACCCCACCGGAATATTTACTGCTACGCCAAATTCTGGAATAGCTAGGTCTTTCGTTGGGGTAATTGATTACAAGGCAAACGCTCCCTCTAAGTCTACAGAATCTACTGCGGCTTCAAAGCTTCTATATGGCTTGCGCTATACCAAGGGGAAAAACACTGTAGGCCCAAATCTCCAATATCCTTTAAGTTATATTAAAGTTAAAAATATACCCAATTTAAACTTAAACTATTCTTTCGGAGAAGGTCGTGACGTTAAGAGCTCCTTCAACACAGACGTAAACTATTTTTCCACAGTATTAAAAGCTCTAGTTTCCAAAAGTGAGACTGAGGCTAATTATTTCAGCAGCAATCGTGGAAGTTTTACAAAAGACGACTCCTTAAGTTCAATAAGCTACAACATTGATTCCGCTTCGGGTAAACTTAACCGAGAAAACATTTCTGAAATAGAATATTTTATTGATGGAAACCCGAAAGATATACTTTCTGTTCGAGACATAAACGGCACCTCGTCTTTTTACTCAAAATTCCACAAAGAAGCTATTTCGGATAGAGAGATCATATTGTATAATATTCGAAACGGAAACCATAGACTGCAAAATACAAATAATACAGAAATAAATAATTTCGCTGCTTCGATTACTAGAAGACTACAGTCCTACACGAATATTGAACTAAACTTATTTCAAGCTTCAATCACCAGAAGGCTATATTCCTCTGCGAACGTCGAGCTAAATTTGTTCCCCGCCTCAATTACTAGAAGAGTAAAATCCGATAGAGAAGTCATATTGTATAATGTTAGGAACGGAAGCCACAGGTTTAAAAGCGAAAGAAGCGCCGAGGCAAATTTATTTTCTGCCTCAATTAGTAGAAGAGCGATGTTCAACAAAGAATTAGGAACAGAGTATTATCGCAAAGCTCTCTGGGAAAACTTTTTGACTAGAAGTATAAATTTACAATATAATCTTCATTTTTCTAAATTTAAAAATACAACAAAGTCGAATATTAGTTATTTTAGTAAAGATGCCTACGAAGGTGTTTCTCGTTTTTCGAATAAAATAAATTCAACAAACTACAGCAGAAGAGATACTGGTAAATTTAAAAATAATAAAAACATTTCCACTATAAAATATTATAATACAGATTTTAATCGTGGAAGTTTTACAAAAGATGACTCATTAAATTTAATAAATTACAACATTGATTCCGCTCCCAATGAAGGAAAGACTAAATCGTCCTTTCCTACTGGGGTTGATTTTCCCAAAATAAGGTACCAGTCGGTAGAACCAGATTACTCAAAACAATCAACAGGAAGCGCTACGTACGGGATTCTTACGTATGAGGGAGTGGCTGATGGTAATTTATTTTATTATGAACCTGACCAAGATTCGTTTAAATGGCAATATTTCGACTATGGAGTAAGAAGTGGAATTTTTGACCCATGCGAATTTCCAGAAACCGCTGACCGGACATTAGATCCGATTCAAATTAGCTCAAAATCAAATAAAAAGGATAATCCTTTTTGGTATTTGCCTGATCTTTTAACCGTAGATTCGACAATTCACACTGCCGACGGGGCTCCCTGTCAGTATATAGCTCAAGAAAATAGCAGATACGCAGCAATATATATGGAACCTGTCTATGCGGTTCCCGGTGATCCTTCTTCTGCGATATCTCAGGTCGACGTTTTGCATCCTGAGAATTTTACCCAACCCGGAGTTGCTTTTACTGTATGATGGTTAAAAAGTGTAATATATTTCGTCAAGCATGGCTGGTACAAGGATAACTTCGTTCCCCATTTTACCGTCTGGGGATCTAGCATTGGACGACGTCTTTTTGGTAGTAGACGTCAGCGATACGTATTATTCCCCAAGCGGGACAAATAAGCAGACGACTTTACTCGATATCGTTAACTCTGAAGCAGCTTTAAATAAGTTTACAGAGTTGACGGACACCCCTGTTTCACTCGGCGCTGCGGGACAAGTAGTAACCGTAGCAGCTGATGGAAACAACCTAGTCTTTTCGAGCGTAACAGCCTCGGGGCTTGGCGCCGCTACTTCTTTTGTAGAGCTAACAGATACGGTAGGGTCTTTGGGGTCAGAGGGCCAAGTTGTTGTCGTGTCGGGTGGCAACTTAACTTTTTCGGGATTATCTGAATACATAACTACCAGTCAGACTGGAGACTTTATTACTACCAGTCAGACTGGTGCGTTCGGGGGGGCTTCCGCTTTTACGGATCTTACCGACACAACTGGTGCGCTAGGAACCGCTGGGCAGTCAGTTGTGGTTAGCGCAGACGGTAGTTCTTTAGTTTTTTCGGGGGTTTCAGGAGTAGGAGCAGGGGGAGGGGGGACGAGCGACGTTGCGACTTTTACGGATCTTACTGATACGGCTGGCGCGCTAGGGACCGCTGGGCAGTCAGTTGTAGTTAGCTCTGACGGTAACTCTTTAATTTTTTCCGGAGTTTCGGGAGCGGGAGGAGGAGGAACAAGCGACGTTACGGCTTTTACGGGTTTGACAGATACTGTCTCTTATTTGGGTACTGAGGGTCAAGTGCCAGTAATGTCCGGAGGGGTTCTTGCTTTTTCAGGTATAACTTTAACAAGCACCTCCGAAACTGTTTTATCGGGTTCTTTAACGGGGTTTACGGAACTTGGAGATACTCCTTCCGGCTTAGGCTCTCCGTTGCAGTCGGTGGTTGTTTCCGCCGACGGTAGTTCTTTAATATTTTCTGGAATAACAGGAAGCAGCGGCGGAGGTACAATTATTGTCACAGGAGCAACTACTTCCGTCAGCGGCATCTTAGGGAACGATTTATTCACAGGAGATGGTATAAAAACCGGATTCATGATGAGTCGCGCCCCGATTAACGCTTTTAGCATTACGGTAGCCGTTAATGGATTGTCTCAAGCTCCCGGAACCAATTACGATTTAACAAGCGGTAACAGCGGAATAACTTTCCCAGAAGCTCCTTCTAGTGGGATAGAAATAGACGTGAGGCATTTAGGAGGGCTGGTTGGGCCTTCTGGAGTGCAAGGCCCTGTAGGTCCGGGAACGGGGGTTCAGGGAACTTTAGCGTCTGATTTATTCACAGGGGATGGAGCGACTACTGATTTCGACCTGTCTAGCAGTATAGATTACCCAAGAAACACTATTGTCAGCATCAACGGTCTTCTTCAGTCTCCTGTGACTAATTATACAATTAGCGGTTCTGGTTTAACTTTTCCAGAGGCTCCGTCTAGTGGCTTGGAGGTGGAGGTGAGGCTTCTTGCGGGTTTAGAAGGTCCTTCCGGTGCGCCGGGTGTAGATGGGACTGGCGCGGCGGATTTATCCGCGATCGATCAACATGTTTTACCGGATACAACTAACACTTACGACTTGGGTAGTACCGGTAAAAGGTGGCGAGACCTTTATCTCACCGGAACATCTATATACCTAGGTCAACAGGTTTTAAAGGAAAGCGGCGCTAACGTATCTTTAAGTAAAGATAATGGCTCTACTTTTTCTAGACTATTGACAGATGACGAAGCGTCTACAACGTATACAACCGTAGCTAGCTCTACTAACGCTGCTGTCTATGATTTTAATTCTAGTGCTAATTTTAATAATACATCTGCTTCTTTTTCCGATGGAGCGTTAAATCCGTCTACAGGCGACAGGCTAGAGCTAGACCTTGCCACTGGCATGTTCATAGAAACATACAGTAACGAAAATAGTATAGATACGACTAATAGTAGCGGCTACTTAGTGGACGGAAAGGCTAAGATAGAGCAGGTCCTAAATACGGGCAACGGATCAGATGGCGATGTAGAGGTCCCTTCGTCGGTAACTTATAATATAAATACTGGAATTTTAATCTCAAGCAGAACAGTCGCTGACGCTATTGCTTTTAACGCGGATTCTTTCACGACGAACACGGTTGTCCTGACTGATACTCCAAGCGGAATTGCAGCTGGAGATGAAGTAGTGATTTATTGCGCTCAAGGCTACGGTTCGTATACATACAACGGGGGGCAAGCTGCTCCTTCTAGCAGAAGAGGGAACGTGGGTAATTATGAATTTTTAACAGTAGATTCTGTAGACTCGGGCACTAAGACTATAACTTTTACCTCGGCCAAGGAAAAATATTACGGAAATGTGGCTACTTTAGATTCTACAGTGGGAATTGGCGGTAGCGAGATGAAAGTTATCATACAAAGAGTTCCTAATTACGAAAACTTAACTTTAAACGAAAGCTCTACGTTAACATGTAGTAATTGGGATGGATACAAAGGTGGCTTGGTCTTTTTTAGAGTTGGGTCGACTCTTATTAACAACG
>Ga0302118_10000889_pt1 | contig 14516 bp, 10 predicted proteins | sample AG5_331_MG_FD_203126 | JGI IMG/M metagenome (GOLD analysis project Ga0302118, IMG submission 203126) | Marine microbial communities from Western Arctic Ocean, Canada - AG5_33.1 | ecosystem: Environmental > Aquatic > Marine > Oceanic | place: Canada: Western Arctic Ocean | collected 2017-10-01 | reverse complement strand
TGTGACCTTCACATTGGCTGCCAATCAGACCTGGACAACAGGTATTTCATTGACTAGCGTCATTGGTGCATCATCTACCAACACGGTCACCTTCCAAGGTCAGGCCGGATCGAAGGTGATGGCTGCCTTAGGTATGTCTGAAGCAGTCTTGTTTGATGGCACCAAGTACGTGACACTGAAAGACATGATTATTGATGGTAACGGATTCACAGCAATCCGCCTTACAAACAATGCGCAGTACATCAACATCGAGGATAACTTAATTGTGGCTGATACGGTGGGTACTAGCTCCTACGTGGTTGCCATTGCAGCAACTTCATCGATGACCACTGGAACGGGCTATGGCAACAACGCCAACCACATCACCATCTCAGGTAATGAGATCAAAGGTGGTTATTATGGCATTGCGATGGCGGGCTCATCATCAACCTCGCGCATCAGTGACATTAACATCCTGAACAACGACTTGACATTGCAGTATTTCTACGGTATCAGATGCTACTATGTGGAAGATGTGGACATTATTGGCAACAGCTTCACGGATGCCAGAGCATCAGGTAGCTACGGTATCTACGCTGGCTACGTCTTTGATTTCAACATCGAGGAAAACAATCTGGTGGCTAAGACCTACGCCTTGTACCTGTACTACGGCAACTACCAGGTTAATGGCCTATCAACGCAAAGTCGCGTGGTCAACAACATATGTGCTTCGGGCGGTTCATACGGCATGTATGCCTACACACCACGTTTTGTAGACTTCTACAATAACACCTTCCAGGGTTCTACCTATGGTGCATACTTGTACTCAACCACATCAACGACCCTCAAGTCCAAGATGTGGGATGTTCGTAACAACATCTTTGTAGGTGGCTCGAACTATGCAGTCTATGTACCTAATGTGCCAGATAGCACTATTGGATGGGACTACAACCTGTACAACACAGGTGGAGCTAATATTGCGCGATGGGGAACAACCACCCATGCAACACTTGCTGCATGGCAAGCTGCAGATACTGCCTACAACCAGAACTCTAGCGATGCAGCAGTGCTGTTTGCTTCGAGTGATGATTTGCACGTGGTAAATGGAGGGCCAAACAACCTAGCTACACCGATTACATCAGTGACAGTTGACGTGGATGGCGATAGCCGTTCATCAACGACACCAGATATTGGTGCTGATGAGTTTACGCCAATTTCGGATGATGCAGCTATTGTGAAAATTGCAGGCATTGGTTCATGCGGTGATTCTGCCGTGACAGTTGACGTGATTGTGTACAACAATGGACTCAGTCCAATCACCAGCTTGTCTGTGAATGTGTCCTTCACGGATGTTGCAGCAGCTACGACAGTTTCTCAGCAAACTACCAGCACTGTTACTATCCCAGCCTTCACCCATGATACTGTACAGGTTGGCACATTTGTTACCTATGCTGGCGGTGACTTTGACGTGGATGGTTATTTGGTACTTGCCAATGATCAGGACGGAAGTAATGACTCATTGAGCATGTCAACAACCAGCGTTATTTCCTATGAGCCAGTTGTGCTCGCGGGAGATACAGTGTGTGTAGTTGTTGATAGCACATTGCTTAGCGCCTCTCCGGTACCAGGTGTACTGCACGGTTGGTTTGCGAGTAGCACTGATACCACTGTATTGGCAGAAGGCGATGACTACAATGTAGCCACGTCTGGTCAGAGCACCTACTATGTGGGGTACTTGTCAAGCACTGATACTTCTGCCATCGGCAGCGGTACTAGCACGACAGGGTCGAGCACGCGAATCACACCGTACAAGACCTATTACATGGATGGCCGCGCACAGTACATTGTTACTGCAGCTGAGATGGCAGCCATGACAGGTGGTTATGGCGCAAGTCAGGTTTCAGCCATTGGCTTTGATGTGGCAACAACCAATTCAGCACCTATGGCTAGCTTTGCCATTAAGGCGGGTAATGTGGCAAGTATTCCTGCCACAGGTTTCATCACTTCAACGTCCTTTACCAATGTGTACACCAACGCTTCATTGGCTCCGACAACAGGTTGGAACATGCATTACTTCACTACAAACTTCATGTGGGATGGTGCAAGCAATGTGGTCTTTGAAATTTGCTTTGATAACAGCGCATGGACAGGTAACTACTCTGTTTACTATCACACGGCAGCACATGTAGCTACCATTGATGGGTATACAGACGCCTCATCATCCTCAGGCTGTACGCCAGGTGTGGTTAACAATGCATTAGCTAGCTATGACCGACCTAACATGAAGATGGTTGGTACATCAACTGCTTGTTCTAACATGCGTACGCCAGTAAGCTTCTTTGTCAACAGCGACACGGCCTTGGCAGTTGGTTCAGGCACGGAGACAGTTCCTGCTTCAGGTACCTATGACTTTGATGCCACTGGTTCATACGGTCAGACCTATGACTGGACCTATGGCGATGGCAATGTTGGTTCAGGCCTCATGGTTCAGCACAGTTATCCAACTGCAGGTGTTTACACCGTCAGCTTGGTTGTGATGGACACGGTATGTGGTTCAAGTGACAGCGTTTCCTTCCAGGTAACCAGCCATGTTGGTCTGGATGAGAATGTCTTGGGTCAGATGATTCAGGCTTATCCGAACCCATCCAATGGCCAGTTGGTTATTACCATCGAAGGCTTGAATGACTTCGAGGGCTTGCTTCAGGTTGTCAATGGCGTGGGCCAGGTACTTGTTCAAGAAACGGTTGCCAAGCAATCCGGACTTGTATCGATACCGATGGACTTGAGAGATTTAGCGAAGGGTGTTTACACCATTCGTCTGGCTGGAGAAGCTGGAGAGAACAACCTTCGTGTTGTACTTCAGTAAGCTTTAGTTTTTTAATTCAAGAAGCCTCCGGTTTGTGCCGGGGGCTTTTTTTATCTTGTGACCATGAAGATTGGAGATCTTGGTGTCATCATTGATGGTGTAGAACAAGGGGAAATTGTAGCTATTGATGGGGAAGTGGTAACCCTATCTGTTGATGATATGCTATTGCATTTCCCTCGATCGAGTGTATTGCTGAAGCAGCGATTGGATTATGGTGAACTACCCGCGCCAAATCAAACAGAAAAAACTAAGCAAGTCGCAAGGTCATCCAAAGACCCTGAATTGTACGTTATAGATTTGCATTTATTAGCATTGCCTAGTCTGAATCCTGGGTTGGAGCCAATGGCACATCAGTTGGCCTGCTTGAAGCAATCCTTGCTGTTGGCTAGAAGATCAAATAGCCAAAGGGTGTTGATCAACCATGGTGTTGGGCAAGGAAAGCTAAAAGCTGCCATCGATCGTTTCTTTAAGCAGACAGGGCAATGGCGTATTGTTTCTCGTCATGAAGCATGGGGGACAGAAGTGGTTTTCAGTCCAGGCAATAAGACTTGATGACAAAAGAGTACCTTTGCGCCGCGTATAGCTGGCCTTGTCGCTTCAAGATTTATCATGAAGAGGAAAGTCCGGACATCACAGAGCACCGCGCTTCCTAACAGGAAGGCGGCACAGCCTTAGGGCTGGGTCGATAGATAGTGCCGCAGAAAGGTAGACCGCCATCGGCCTCGTACGAGTCGATTTGGTAAGGGTGAAAAGGTGAGGTAAGAGCTCACCAGTGGAGTAGGTGACTACTTCAGCTAGGTAAACCTCGCGGGATGAAATGCCATGTAGGCTAGGGTTTGAGAACGGTTCGTTCGACCTGGCGGGTAGGCAGATAGAGCGTCATGGTGACATGCCGCCTAGAGGAATGACAGGGACACGCCGTGAGGCGTGAACAGAATCCGGCTTATACAGCTGTACGCTTTTTTAAATATTTTACCATGACCACTTTTTCAGATTTAGGCCTAGCAGAACCATTGGTTCAGGCCGTAACCGACCTAGGCTTCACTGAGGCCACACCCGTTCAAGCAAAAGCTATTCCCGAACTCCTTGAAGGAGGCAGGGATATGCTAGCCTTGGCACAAACAGGCACAGGCAAGACTGCCGCCTTTGGCCTTCCTATGTTACACCATCTAGTGGATGCGGGAGGAAACAAAAAACCCAAAGGACTTATTCTTTCTCCAACCCGTGAGCTCTGTGTTCAGATTACAGGGGAAATGGAGAAGTATGCAGCACACATGCCGCAAATTCGTATCATGGCTGCTTATGGCGGATCATCGGTAAGAGATCAGATTCAATCCTTGAAGCGAGGTGTAGACATAGTTGTTGCTACACCAGGGCGTTTGAAGGACTTGATTGCTCGACGAGCTATGGACTTAAGCCAGGTTGAAACCGTGGTTTTGGATGAGTCAGATGAGATGTTGAACATGGGCTTTTTGGATGATGTTCGTGAAATCCTAGGTCAAGTGAGAGAGGATTCTGCCACATGGTTGTTTTCTGCCACATTGCCAAGAGAGATTGAGCGCATCATCAAAGACTTCATGGAGGATCCTTTGAAGGTGATGATTAGTGGCCGCAATGAAGCGACGACCTCCGTTGAACATAAATTATTCGTGACACATCGCGATCGTCGATACGCTGGATTGCGCCGTTTGCTTGATAGTGCGCCAGGTTTCTATGGCATGATCTTTTGTCCAACCAGGGTTGAGACAAGAGAATTGTCTGAGCAACTCATTGGTGATGGCTACACCTCAGCTGCATTGCATGGCGAGCTTTCTCAGCAACAGCGTGACTTGGTGATGCATGCCTTCCGTAACAAGCAAATTCGTTACTTGGTCTGCACGGATGTTGCTGCAAGGGGTATTGATGTGCAAGACATTACACATGTTGTCCACTTTAGGATGCCAAAGGATAAAGAAGTCTACACCCACCGTTCTGGTCGCACAGGTCGTGCGGGTAAGACAGGTGAGTCATGGGCTCTATTGACCCCTACGGAGTCAAGGAAAATTAATATTCTTGAGCGTCAAATTGGACGAAAAATCCCACAGCATGATTTCCCTTCACGCCAAGATGTGGTAACGGGTCAGTTGATAAATTTTGCTGATCGTGTTGTTAAACAGGACAAAGGCAAGGAGGTCATTGCACCATTTATGGAGACTGTTGTCCCCATGTTTAAGTCATTGAAAAAGGCGGAGATCATTGAGCATTTTCTATCTGCGGAATTTGAAACCCTTTTCCGTCACTATGCAGAGCACACCGATTTAGACCTGAATGCTCCAGCTCAAGGCGGAAGAAAGGATCGTCCTGATCGCGGTGAAGGCGGTGAACGTGGTAATCATAGCAGAGGAGGTCGTGAAGATGAGCAACGATTCTGGATCAACTTAGGTGAGAAAGCTGGGTTCTCTTGGCCATTGCTTAAAGATTTTGTTCGTGAGTCAGCTGGATTGGGTGACTTTGATGTGCAAGGTGTGAATGTAGCCCCAGCTCATGGGTACTTCACAGTTCCGAAAACGGCAGTTGACAAAATTAAAGAAGAGATTGAAGGCGCTAAGTGGGAAGGTATTGAAATCAAGCTTGATGCTGTGGAACATCACGTCGGTAGAGAGTCTCGTGACAGAGATGGCGGCCGCAACCGTAGAGGTGGTGGCGGAGGCTATCGTGGCGGCAGCGGCGGTGGTGGCGGAGGCTATCGTGGCGGAAACCGCAGTAGTGGTGGCGGAAACCGTGGCGGTGGTGGAGGTTACCGTGGCGGTAGCGGCGGTAGCGGCGGTGGTTACCGTGGTGGCAGTGGCGGTAGCGGCGGTGGTTACCGTGGTGGCAGTGGCGGAGGTAGCAGCAGTCGCTACTAGTGCTTAAACAGCAACGATAACATAAATTATTCGAATGCTACCTGACTGAATTAATGAAACTCAGATAGGTAGCGTTCGCTTTCCAGGGCAGCCATACAGCCAGTTCCTGCAGCCGTCACGGCCTGTCGGTAGACCTTGTCAGCTACGTCGCCTGCTGCGAAAACACCAGGTTTATTGGTGGCTGTTTTGCCCAAGGTTGGAGTGAGGTAGCCCGTTTCGTCCATGTCAAGGATGCCCTTGAAGATGTCCGTATTAGGCGTATGCCCAATAGCTACAAAGAAGCCACTTGCGGGAATGTTTTCAATTTCGCCTGTCTGCGTATTTTTCACAACAACTGTTTCAACTGACTGACCCCCCTGGATTTCAACGGTTTCAGTGTTCCACTTGATCTCAATGTTATCGGTATTCAGGACACGGTTTTGCATGGCTTTTGATGCACGCATTTGATCACGTCGAACAAGTAGGGTAACCTTGGGACAGATTTTAGCTAGGTAGGTAGCTTCTTCAGCTGCTGTGTCTCCCGCTCCTACCACGACAACATCTTGTCCTTTGTAAAAGAACCCATCGCAGACAGCGCAGGCACTTACGCCAAATCCCATGAATTTTTCCTCTGAAGGCAACCCTAAGTATTTTGCCGTTGCACCGGTTGATATGATGACAGTTTTTGCTTGAATCTTTGTCTCCCCATCAATAGTTAGGGTGTGGTAGCCTCCTGCTTTGTTAGCAAAATCAACTTCTGTAACCATTCCCCAACGCACATCAGTGCCAAACCTCTCTGCTTGCTTCTTGAGGTCCTCCATCATAGCATTGCCATCTGTTCCCTCGGGGTAGCCAGGGAAGTTGTCTACCTCTGTTGTTGTTGTCAATTGCCCACCAGGCTGAAGCCCCACATACATGATGGGATTGAGGTCAGCGCGTGAAGCGTAAATAGCTGCAGTGTATCCTGCAGGTCCAGAGCCAATGATGAGGCAATCGTGTTGTTCCATGGGGACAAATGTAAAAGTCAAAGCATTGATGACAGCAATGAATCATTGCTTTTTCTCAACAGTCATAGCTTATATTTGCCGACCTTCATCGGGATGTAGCTCAGGTGGTAGAGTACACGCCTGGGGGGCGTGTGGTCGCAGGTTCAAGTCCTGTCATCCCGACACAGTAACTGAAAGACTTCCAAGAAATTGGAGGTCTTTTTTTAGCTTTAAATGGATTATTTATGCATCTATGTATTGTTTTTGTTTATTGTTTAATTACTTTTGTTAAACAAAAAAACATCTGGCATGGTATTAGTAAATAGTTCGCCCTTATAAATCTCACAAGACCTTCTGCATTTACTGCTAATAATAACGATGAAAAATCAAACTACTGAATCTTTTAAGGTGCTAAACTTTCTCAACATGAAAAACTGGCTTGCCATATTCAGCTTTCTACTAAGTGCGTCGATTACAGCACAGAATGTTACCATCAGTGGTTACATGCGAGATGCTGCCACCGGAGAAGAGCTAATTAGTGTTCCAATTGTCAACCAGGACCGCCAAGGAACGGTAACCAATGTCTACGGTTTCTACTCTCTTACGATTCCTGCAGGTCAACAAACCTTTACAGTTAGCTATATCGGTTACGAGACTATCATTAAGAAAATAAATCTCACTTCTAGCGAAACCTTCAACTTTGAAATGAAGGAATCTGCAAATCAATTGGTTGAGGTTCAGGTTACTGCAAAGAGGTTAGACGAAAACCTGAACAGTGCAGAAATGTCTACAACTCAGCTGACTTCTAAGCAAATTAAAGCCATTCCACAATTTTTAGGTGAATTTGATGTCATCAGATCTATAACGCTTCTTCCTGGTGTCACTACAGTTGGAGAAGGTGCAAGTGGGTTTAACGTTCGTGGTGGAAAAACAGATCAAAACTTGATTCTTTTAGACCAAGCTCCGGTATACAATAGTTCTCATATTTTCGGTTTTTTCTCAGTATTCAATGGTGATGCTGTTAGCGATTTGAAACTTTACAAGGGTGGAGTTCCAGCTGTATTTGGCGGTAGACTTTCATCAGTCTTGGACGTTCACCAGAAAGAAGGTAACACAAAAGAGTACGGTGGAACTATTGGTCTAGGCCTTCTATCTTCTCGCGTCATGTTTGAAGGGCCCTTAGTTAAAGACAAAGCAAGCTTTATGATAGCAGGCAGAAGGTCATATCAAGATTTGCTTCTTCGCTTGTCACCGGATGATGACATCAATACGATCATTGCTAATTTTTACGACCTAAATGCAAAGGTGAATTACAAGTTCAATGACAAGAGCCGATTATTTTTAAGTGCATACTATGGAAAGGATGCCTTTGGCGTTCCTGGACTTGTGCGTTTCAACTGGGGTAATTTAGGGTTGACTGGTCGATGGAATTACCTAATCAACGACAAACTGTTTTTGAATGTAAGTTCAATTTATTCAGATTATGATTATGCGATTGGATTTGACTTCCCAACGGCGAAGATTGATAATGTTGCATACATCAATAACCAATCAAATAAGGTAGCTTTCAGCTGGTTCCCTAATGCTAAGCACCAAGTCAACTTTGGCGCTGAAGCTACGGTTTATGATTTCGAGCCCTTCAGTGTAAGGGCTGATTTTATAGATAGCGCAATTGCAGATATTTCAATAGAACTGCAAAATGAATATGCAGTTGAACCATCTTTTTATATTGAAGACAACTGGAAGATAAACGACCGGTTAACTGTACGTGGTGGCTTGCGCTACAGCTCATTTTACAATATTGGCGCCCGTGATGTAGTCAACTATAACCCTACAAGTGCAGGTACTTATCGTAACGAAAGGATCATTGATACAACAAGCTATAGCAGCGGTGATATCATATCAGCATTTGAGGGGCTTCAAGGCTTAGAACCACGTTTAGCAATTAACTATAGAAGCTCTGAAAATAGTTCGGTGAAACTTAGTTATAACCGTATGCGCCAGTACATACACTTGATCTCAAACACAACCTCTTCGTTGCCAATTGACACTTGGAGACCAGCAGGACAATACATCAAACCCGGTACGGCTGATCAAGTTGCCATAGGTGTAAACCGAAATTTTAAAAATGGCGAATGGCAATTGAGCCTTGAGACCTACTACAAGAGCATGCGCGACCTGGTTGATTATAAAAACGGTGCGCAACCTACAGGTACAGATAACATCGAAGTTGATTTGATGACTGGTCGTGGGCGAAGCTATGGCTTAGAGGTTCAGTTAGACAAAAAGGTTGGTGCATTGACAGGTTGGATTGCTTATACTTTTAGTCGTTCAGAACTTCAAGTAGACATGGGTGCAACCCCTGATGAATGGATCAACTTTGGTCAATGGTATTCAGCTGCTCAAGATAAACCACATGATATTGCAGTGGTTGCAGCTTATGCGTGGAAACCAAACATTAGCTTCTCAGGGTCGTTGATTTATCAAACAGGTAAGCCATACACTTACCCTGAATCTAAGACTGATTTTGAGGGCATACTTTACCCATTCTCCTTAACAAGGAACAACAATAGAACACCGGCATATCATCGCTTGGACTTGAGTATGGACGTAAGAATACCTAACAAAAAAGACCGAAATTGGGAGGGGAGCTGGAATTTTGGTGTTTACAATGCCTATGCACGCAAGAATGCATTCAGCATCTTTTTTGAAGAGGTAGTTGACAATAACGGTAACGCAACTGGAGAGACAAAGGCTACACAGCTTAGCATTTTCGCAACAGCCATTCCATCCATAACATATAATTTAAACTTTTAATAGAACATGAAAAAAATTGCACTCATTGCGGCTACGGCCATTGCATTCACTTCATGTGAAACTGACGTTACAGATCGTGTTAGAACTGATGTTTATAATAGCTCATCTGCTGTTAGCATCAGCGGAGCTGTAACCAACATAGATACTCTTGGTACTTATGTGGAATTAAAGTTAAGCAACCCATACTTAGACAATGGAGCGCTTCAGGGAATTGTAGGCGCAAGTATCCAGCTGTTTGATGGTGACTCTTTAATGGGTGCATTGACAGAAGAAAGTGGCGGACGTTATGGGGAAGTAGCCTTTAAGAGCTTGCCATCTCACAGTTATCGCATAGAAGTAGTTATTCCACCAACCTATGGCGAAGCCTCAGGTGTATGGGAAAGTACTTTAGATGAGTGCAAGGCTCCATTCACATTGGTGTTTCCACTGTTTCCCATCCTTGAAGGGGATAGTGTATACTATGACTACAATTCGGGTGATACGGTAAATTATGCAGATGTAGATTCTGCATATTATAGCCCATACCAATTCTTTGATGACCCTCTAGGTAAAGGGAATGGTTACTGGGTAAAGTCATATGCTACGACTAAAATATATGCGCCCAATGGACAGGCAGGACCTTTTGATCCACAACAGACAGAGGTAAGTTTACCCGCCAGTATCAATTTATACAATGACGATGAGTACATTGAGGGACAGCGGATTGCTAGATTAAACTTTATTGGCCCTCCCTATACGGTCTATAGGGATACGTTAATTAAAATTGTTTATGAGACACGAACGGCATCGCCTCAGCTATACAAATTCCTAGAAATCATGAGCGGGAACGTAAATAATGGTGGTTTGTTTAGTGTGCCTTACAGCCCGCAAATTGGTAATATTAGAAGGCAAGATGACACAACGGTATTTGGACTTGGTTATTTTTATGCAACCTCGGTTAGATTTGATAGCATAACCATGTCTCACCCATTCTAATGAAAAATTACATTCTCGGGTCACTGCTTTTTTTTTCCATTATTCAATGCCAATCTCAAACAATTGCTAAAATGTCTGATTTCAAGCCTGAAATAGTTAAAGATGAAGCTCAATGGCTTAATGAGTTAGGTCCTGAAAGGTTTAGGATTCTTCGTCAAAAAGGAACAGAATACCCTGGTACTGGCGAGTTTGATCAACACGTCAAACGAGGGATTTATAGCTGTTCCGGCTGTGGCACTGAATTGTTTGAATCCTCATCAAAATTTGATGCCCATTGTGGCTGGCCCAGCTTTGATAAAGAGGTTAGAGAAGGGGCCATAACAGAAATACGTGACATCAGTGGTGGAATGGTCAGAACGGAGATACTGTGCACCAAATGCGGCGGTCACCTCGGGCATGTTTTTGATGATGGGCCAACAGAAACGAAACTAAGGTATTGCGTTAACAGCCTAAGCCTAAGCTTTGACCCTGAAGAAAAATAACACATGACCTTGACTTAGTCATGCTAGCTCATGTGAAACGGTGAGCATCTGTTATTCATGAAGGTTGAGTGCCGCAATGACGCCAAAGTCTGGTACAAAAAAACCCCTACCGAAGTAGGGGTTTACCTATGCTGCCAAGTAATAGGCAAAGTGCATGTGACTAGTCTTCTACTTTTGTTAATTCTCTTTTTGTTTGGTGCCAAGAGATTAGCTTTCCATTCTCAATTTGATACCACTCTTCAAACACGCCACTTGTACCTGTGAACCGTGCATTCACAAATTCTCCTCTTGAATTATCGGTGCCTGTAACAGAAAAAGCGTAATTAATAGTCCATCCCCATTCTTCTCCGTTCTGTACAACAGATTCTTGATAATCAGCTTCTATCATATCAGCAAGAGCTTGTCCGCCAATTAGAACTTCGCCGTTTTCTCTAACTAATTCTGCATCTTCAGCAACCAGGGATCTAATTGCATCATAATCTCTAGCCTGCCAAGCTTGATCAATGGTTAAAAATACGTCAACTGATTCTTGACTTCCCATTGTAACGAGTTCTCCTTCAAATGATGTAAAACCATTTGATGGAGCTTCAGCGGTCTGATTGCATTCAGAGCAAGAAGCAAAGGCAAAAGTGAGACTGAATAGAAGAAGGTAATTTTTCATGTAAGTTATTTTAAGTTAGTGATTGAAAGGTAGCGAAACTAAGGCATGCTAGGTCATGATACCATAGAGGTATCAGAAACAAGAGGCATTGATAAGGGGGGCATCACCTTATGACTGCAGGTTTACGCCTGCAAGATTATTGTTGATTGATGCCTTCTGGTCCGCTTAGCACGATGACCCGGCCAAACACCCCAACCGTTACAAGGGGATTAACATCATCCAGCTGAATGAGGGCATCTTCTGCGTTCAAGTCATTGCTTGCGACACTGAATAGTCCATAATCTGAATAGGTCATCTGATAATTCAGTGCAGAACCAATCAATTGTTCCAGGATATTAGTTCCCATCAGGCTTTTGCGATAACTGCGGTGATCTGCTTCTGAGGGATTGGAGATGAATGCCAATCCGCAGATAGCAAGTAAAATAAGTAAAGAGATACGCTTGTTGTTCATGGCATGTCGGTTAAGAAGGCGAAGGTACGGGTTTAATTTTTCAGCTAAACCCTAGATGAGTGTTCAAACAGGTAAAATACATGACTTATAACTTCCTAAAAATCAACAATATAATTCGTTATAAAAAAAACTGACTTAGTTATTAACAAACCTATGAACAATGAAAAAAAAAGCTACATTTAACAAACACAAACAGCAGGTGGTGTTGATCAACTGCTGGCTTTTCTGAGCGAAAGGGATGAAAAGTGTGGATCGGGTTACTGACGAAATTGTGGCAACACAAGGACAAGGTAACACTTGAAGAAACATCTTTTAGATGTGATTCAGGGCCGACGATTGAGGGATCAGATGCTTTCATTAGCAACTGTTCGATGACCAACTGCAAGGTAGTCATGATCGCAAGATACTCAGTTGAAGAACATGAGGCAGAAAGCATGCAAGTGTGGAAAGCCAGAAACAGAGGAAGTCGCAAGATGGATCCCGTTTTTTCTTCGGAATCATGTTCAATGAATGTTGAATGTCCGCGCAAGTAGCTGTTCAAGTTTGTAAGCCGCAAGGCATGCAAGCAACCTGAAAGGGTTCATTCAAACAGAAGTTAGGAAGCTGTATCACTTCGGTGAGATGGCAACTGGGAAGCCTTTGAGAGAAGTGTTTCTTGCTCGCAAGAGTTGACTTCGAAGGAATGGGGTTGTTGAGACGCAAGTTTACACAGCTAGGCTGAAGCACTTAGGGGCTGAAGTTACCTGAAAAGGCCACTCCTGTTGTTGTGATCACTCATGAGGTCGTGGAAGGTCCAACACAAACGATACAGTCATTGCCAGGTCTTGGAAAAGAGGCCAGTGAGCTCGCAAGAGTAAGCCGCAATGAAGGTGTCAAACTCAGATTGTACGAGAGGTGAAACAGACTCTAAAGTACTTGAGCAATTGAGGAAATACTATCTGAAGACAGCTCTACGGAGTGCTACGAAAGTGGGAAGGCGAATGCTACGGCATTCGCCTTTGTCATTTTCAGGCGTCAAGGTCAAGCAATGTCAGTGCTTCCTTTGCGACCATTGGGGCTAATGCCACGCCCATGCCACCTAATCGACATGCCACAACCACACCTTGACCCATGACTTGTATAATGGGGGTTTTCTCACCTTGTTCACCAAAAGCCATGCTGCCAGCCCACCGATGGCTGACTGCGATGGCATTGTTGGGGAATAGCTGATGGTTGAGGTAGTCATCTAAATGCCCTTGGATATTTGCAGTCACCTGGGTTGATGTGCTGTTTTCTTCTGATTGGAACAGGTTTCGCCCGCCACCGAGGATCAGTCGTCCTTGCCACTGCCTGAAGTACATGAAACCTTTGTCTGCATGGTAAATGCCGGGGTATGGCATGTTGTCAATGACTTCAGTCATCAGCAGCTGTCCTCGAGCAGCGATCACATTCAATGAAGGGAAAAGCTGCTTGCTTCCAGCATTGCTTGCAATGACTACTTTTTTTGCATGAATCGGATGGTTGCTGTCGGGGATGTTCCAGCCCTTGTCATCTTGAAGCCATTCAGCCTTAGGTGGACAGGTGAAGTTGTCAAGGAATGCAACACCGCCTTGAAGCAATTGATGAATCAGGGCCTTTCTCAACTTGCCTGGATGCAAGCTGCCCTCACCTTGAATGCGAATGGCATGTTGAAAAGATCCAGGCGCTTGCGCAATGTGGTAGCAGGATCGACCAACCATGTCATTGAGGGACTCAATGGCGTCACAGGCTTCATGGTAAGCAGTGGTCTCTTGACTGGTGAAAACTTCCATGCCATCACAAGCATGGTAGTCCATGGCTTGAGCGCCCACCTGTTGATTCCAATAGTTTAATCCTTGCTGCCTTTGGTGCACCCGTTTGATGGCTTGATTTGCCCCATGGTTTTTGATGTCATCCAGGAGTTCAGTGGGGGAGCCAAAGCAAGCGAACCCAGCATTGCGTGTGCTGGCTAAGGTCTGATTGATGGGGAGTTGATCCACCACAATGATTTTCATCGAAGGGTTGTGGTGCATGGCCCTTAGTGCAACAGACAGCCCAGTCAATCCTGTTCCAACAATCAACAAATCAACCTTTCGGGGTCGATTACTGGCATGTTTGGTGAGCGAAAGTTCCATGTCCATTTCCCAGAAAGAAGGGGAGATGGGCTTGCGATGAGGGAGGGGATTGGGCATAAAAAAAGGACCGGATAAGCAGGTTGCTCAACCGGTCCTTAAAGTTAAGTCTTTCAGGGATTACTCAACACCATGCATCAAGCTGTTGAGTGGCTTGCGCAATAGGGCAATGAAGATGGCAAAGGCAATCAATGCAAAGCCAATGGTTGAGAATATTTCTGTGTATTTAATCAAGCCTTCCTCCAAGCTCAAGACTTCACCAGACTCACCGCCTGTGAAGGTGGCAATGTAACCTGCTGCATAGTT
>Ga0302118_10000888_pt1 | contig 14537 bp, 13 predicted proteins | sample AG5_331_MG_FD_203126 | JGI IMG/M metagenome (GOLD analysis project Ga0302118, IMG submission 203126) | Marine microbial communities from Western Arctic Ocean, Canada - AG5_33.1 | ecosystem: Environmental > Aquatic > Marine > Oceanic | place: Canada: Western Arctic Ocean | collected 2017-10-01 | reverse complement strand
GGGGCTCCCCGTGATCGGAAGCAAAATCTCCGGACTAGACGAGGTCGTGATCGATGGTGAGACCGGCCTTCTTGTTCCGGTCGAAGACACCGACGCACTAGCCCACGCATTGCGTACCGTAATTGAAGACCGTGATTATACATTCAAACTTGGGCAGGCCGCGCGAGAACGCGTTGCCACACAGTTCAGTTGGGCCCATGCGGCAGAATCCTACCTTACCCTCCTATGCAAAGCTGCAGATATCGAGGAGCCCAACATCGTTGATGATGGCGGACCAACATGAAAGCAACCCCCATTAGCGCGGAAGCCTATGACGACCTATGGGCAGCAGGCTGGGACGATACTCGGCTCTATGGCCCAATGGCCCGCCATAGCCGTCGGTTATTTAGACTCCTGGCTGCAGATTTATCACCAAAGTCCATCCTCGACGTGGGGTGTGGAGAAGGCTCTTTGTTAAGCACACTCATGGCAGAGCACCCTGGCGCTCAAGGCACAGGCCTTGAAGTATCGGATCGCGCCATCGCCCTAGCACAGCGCGTCACGCCCGCGGCGGCGTTTAAAAATTGTGACATAGCGACCGGAGCTTTGGATGAAAAGTTTGACCTCGTAGTCTCGGCAGATGTAGTTGAGCATATTGCTGACGACTTCACCGCAATTAAGAATATGGCCGCTATGACGGCACCTGGTGGTCGACTCATTATTTCGACGTTGCAGGGCCGGATGAGAAAATTTGAACGACAAGTCGGGCACGTACGAAACTACGAATATGGTGAATTGGAAGAAAAGATTCGAGCCGCCGGCCTGACCGTTGAACGCGTTGTCGCCTGGGGGTGGCCGCTCTACTCCCCCCTATATCGCGACCTTCTCGACATGATGGGTAACAAAGGCACGATGGGCCGATTTGGCTTGGTCCGAAAAACCATATGTCACATGCTCTATGCTCTATTTATGCTGAACCGCTCGACCAAGGGTGATTATATTTTTGTACGTGCGGTGAAAAACGACTGACTGCGCCCAATGCCTGAAACCCAACACTTCATTTTGCGCGCGTTCAAACCTAATGATATTGATGCCTACGCGGCGATCGATAGGTATAAAAATTAATCAGTAGAAGCTGCGCGGCTTCCGGTAATGCACCGCCTGCGTGCTGCACTAGCCCTGATGGACACCTCTATTGCAGCACTCCAACATCTCTAATTCGAGCCGCTTTAGCTCTTTCGCAAAACCGCAACGTAGAAGCCATCAATGCCGCCGCGCTGATGCCAATAGTAAGGAAAAGTCCGAAGTGCGCCGGCCGCATCAATCCAACTTGAATCGATGCCCAGTTGAGAAGGGTCAATCGTTTGTCGCGACAAACCGGCCTCTTGTAGGACCGCATCCACAACACCAGGGCCCTCTTCCGGTTCCAACGAACACACGGCATATACAAGCACTCCACCCGGCGCGAGGAACGTCGCTGCGCGTTTTAGTAGCGTTCTTTGTGTTTCAGGATAGGCGACGACATCGCGGCGTTTCTTAAGGTAGCCCAAGTCAGGGTGGCGCCGGAGCGTGCCAGTTGCAGAGCAGGGCGCATCAAGTAATACCGCATCGAAAGGCTCGGGTGGCGTCCAGCGCATGACATCAGCGTGCACGATGTCGGAAGACAAAGACATTCGATCTAGATTCTCTTGTACGCGCTCTAATCGTTTTTCAGAGGAATCTATTGAGGTCACAGAGCAACCAGCCGCCGCCAACTGAAGTGTCTTACCGCCAGGGGCAGAACACAAATCGGCAACCCGTGATCCGGCTGACGTGCGGGCCGCTTGCATGAGAATTTTTGCGGGCAAAGCGGCAGCAGCGTCCTGCACCCACCATAAACCGTCAGCAAAACCGGGAAGGTCTTGAACAAGGCCGGACTCCGTCCTACGCAGCGACCCGGTCGGCAGCGCTTCAGCGCCGAGATCTTCTGCCCATACCCCTGAAACGGGTGGGTCTTTCAATGTAATATCAAGGGGCGCTTCTGTGAGATGCGCTTCGCCAATGCGATGAGCCACAGTTTCGCTGTAGGCTTTCGTCCAGCCATCCCACAACCAGCCAGGTGTGTTTAGACGTGGCCAATTTTGCTCGGCGATAATATCTTTACCGGTCGCCGCAACCTTACGCAGCACGGCGTTTGTCAAGCCGGATAAACGAGGCTGACGAACACGCTTTACAAGGCCAACGGACGTATCAACGGCCGCATGAGGTGCAGTCTCAAGAAACAAAATCTGTGCCGTACCCAAACGCAATATGTCCTCAACCTGGGCTGGAGGTGTGCGCGTGGTAAATGTTTTGAGAACGGCGTCAATTTGACCCAGCCTCCTCAGCGTCGTGGCAACAAGGTGCCGAACAAACGCGCGGTCTCGTGGCTCTAACTTTCCAGCTATTTTCTGAAAGCGTTTGTCGATCGCCTTGCCTTCACGCACAGCGCCGGAAAGCAGTGTCAATGCGGCAGCACGGGAAGCTAGGGCATCCGTTTTATCGTCTGAGTCCGAGTGACGCTGGCTCATGCCGCTGTATCAGTATCCGGCAGGTTTAAGTCTGTCGGCAAAACCGCGAAGCGGTCTAGCCACGCATCAGATGGGGGGCCTTCCGCATTGGTCGAAGTGAAAACCCGGCCACTCGCATCAGCCCGGCCAGCAGCGGCAATGATAACCGTCGCCATATCTTCACGGCCGATAAACATACCGCTTTCGTATTCACTACGGGGGATCAAGCTTATGGCCTTTTCACCGCCCGGACTGTCATCAATCCCAGCGGGGCCGACAATGACGTATTCCAAGCCAGAGCCCACCAACACCTGTTCCGCTTTACCCTTCCAAATCAAAACATCACCACCAATTTTATTAAGAAAGTGATCCTTTACGCCGGAAGACGATGAAGTGATGATTACGAAGCGTGTAGCACCTGCAGCCTTAGCCGCCTTGGACAAATTGACCGTGCCCTCGTAGTCGACTTTCTCAGAGCGATTGCTGCCCATGGGCCATGCCGTGGCAACCGCAGAAATCACGATATCGACGCCCGCTAATGCTTTAGTTAGCGTTTCGGGGTCGGTGACATCTGCTTCAACCCAATCATACTGACTACCGAACTCGTATGCTGCGTCTTCAATGTCGCGACTCATAGCGCGAACATCTAATCCGAGTTCGCCCAAACGCTTGAGAACATAACGGCCATTTTTACCCGTTGCCCCGGCGAGCAAAATCTTTTTGCCTTGGAGATTGGAGAGGGCCTCCTCACCAATCGAGGCTTGTTCAGCCTGGGCCGCAAGAGGGGCAAACATCAGCATCACCGCAAGTAGGGTTAACCGCATACATATCTCCATAAGAACCTTCGGTGTGGGTTGTAAGCGTTTAGTCTTTGTCTAGGAAGCCCCGAATCAACACGGCGGCTTCTACCGTTTTGAGATCAAGGAACCCATGGCTCCACCCAGGAAGGTCGTGGATATGGCTGTCTGGATGCACCATCAGACCGTTCGCCCGAGCCGTAGCGTCCCACACATCATCTTCAGGCCGGAGAACCAAAATAGGGCTCGTCACTTTAGACAGCGCTCCTGCGCTGTCATAAGAAAAAGCCGCATTGTGACCCCACCAGGAAATAGCCGGGTTTAAGAGCTTCGCCCAAAACACCCGCCCGATATCATCAAGGGTGCGGCCGTCCATACTCCAACGCACGGCTGATTGCCACCAAGCTTGAACGTGAGAGCCGTCTTCACTGAGCGGCTCGGGGCCGTATTCCCGCCTCACCTCTGCCAGCTCATCGTCCGTATACAGGGGCGCTGACACCATGACGATACAGTTCACGACTGTCGGGTTTTGAAGGGCTACCTCTAGAGCAACCTTCGAACCGGTGTGGTAGCCCATCACATCAACAGAGCTAAGGTTTAGCGCATTCATTAGGTCCGCGGCGGCGCCAGCATAGTCTGAAATTTCCGGCGGCGTTGAAGGTGGGTCGGACTCACCGAAGCCGGGCGTATCCATCGCGATGGTCATGCGGTCCAGCCCCATCTCACTGAGGAAGGCCTCATAGATGATGCTGGAGTAGGGGCTCATGTGGAAGCAAAGCAATGGCCGCCTTGTCGTCTCAAGATCAGGTTTAGCGATACGATAATGAATCTGGCCGAAGCGGCCGTCCACATACCCTTTGCGAACAGAAACGCCCGTCATGCTGCATCCCCGCTCGGCGCATCAAGAAACTCGCGGATGATTTCACAAGCTTTTTCCGTATGAAGGTCAAGATAGCCATGCCCCCAATCTGGTAGCTCTAGAATAAGGCCATTCTGCATGATGCCCTCAGCGCGGCGGGATTGCTCGACCAAATCATCGTTAGGGTTAAGGACAAGGACGGGCTGAGAGACTTCGCTTAGTCTCGCTTTCATAGGAAAGTCAAAAGCAGCGTTGTGGCCCCACCAAGAGATATCGGGTCGACGTAAAGCATCTGCGAATTGAACTGCGACGTGGTCTTTACTCCAGCCCGGACCAGCCCAGTGAAGATACGCCCTCCACTTCGCCGCAACATGACTGCCATCTTCAATAGGTTCAGGTTTGCCATAATGATCCCGATGCGCCGCCAACTCCTCATCTGTAAAAATAGGGGCGGACGTCAGCACCAATTTACGTACGCGGTCCGGATGTTGGAGAGCGAGTTCCACACACGTTTCAGAGCCGGTGTGGTAGCCTATAACGTCGACTTTTTTAAGTTCCAGCGCATCCATGACATCTACCATAGCTGCAGCATAGTCAGCGATAGACGGCAGAGAGGACGGGGGGTCGGATTCGCCAAAACCCGGCGTATCTGGTGCAATTGAGAGCCGGTCAGTGCCAATTTGGCCCAAGAACGTATTGTAAATACGGCTTGAATTGGGGCTCATGTGGAAACATAAAAGCGGGATTTGTCCCGCATCTTTCTGGGGTTGCGCAACCCGAAGGTGAACCTGGCCGAACCGGCCATCAACGTAACGACGTCGCACAGGTGTGGTTAAATCTATCATAGGTTCACGGTCGACCGCTGACACGCCCGGGTCAAGGGTAAAGGCTGCATCACCGCCATCGTTCGGTCAGGGACTACACACACGTGGAACCGTGACGGATAAAAAATCAACCGCTATGATTGCATAATAAAATTAAAAGGAGATACACATGAGCCAGGACTGGGACGTCATCATTATAGGGGCCGGGACGGCAGGATTGCCCGCAGCCATTTTCGCCGCCGAGCGCAGCGATAGAATTTTAGTTCTTGATGCTGCTCCTGAAATTGGCGGCACCCTTCATCTCAGTTCCGGCCAAATGAGTGGGGCCGGAACACGGTTGCAAAAAGAAAAGGGATATGAAGATTCACCGGCGCAGCACATCGAAGACATCATGCGTATTTCCAAGAATACGGCAGATAGAGAGATCGCAGGGCTAGCTGTTGATAACGCGGCAGAGACTTTGGACTGGATCGAGTCTATTAATTTTAGACCGCTACCCGAGCACCCCGTTAAAGGGCAGGCCCACGAACCCTATAGCGTGAACCGTTATGTTTGGGGCGAAAGCAAGGGGAAAGCAATTCTAGCGGTATTGAGGCCACTATTTGAGAAGTTGGTTAAGAGCGGGAAGGTGACCCTAAAACTCAACACACGCGCCTCGGAACTCGTCCAGAATAGTAACGGGGCCATTACAGGTGTCATCGCGCAGTCAAGGTCGGGCTCAACCGAAACACACATGGCAGGCGCGGTTTTGATTGCCGCCGGTGGCTACGTCGCTAACGGCGCGATGTATAAAGAACTGAGTGGTGGGCACCCTGCTTATGGGGACCATTCATACCCCTACTGCATTGGCGATGGATTGAAACTAGGTTTGGATGCTGGCGGAACGGCCTGGGGCCACAAGAATTATCTGACGAGCTTCGGCTGCGTGATGCAAAGCTACGATGTGCCAAGCAAGGTCCGTTGGCGCCAGATTCACTGGCCTGAACGACGCATGCCATGGGAAATTTATGTCAACGCACATGGAAAGCGCTTTATCCGCGAAGACGAGCCAAGCGTCGACGTCCGTGAGCACACAATTCAGGATCAGCCGGGTTTACGGCACTGGATCGTCTTTGACTCTGAGACGTTGAGAGAGGCGCCAGCTCTGTTTGCAGATGTTAGTGCAAGTGACATTCAGTCTGCTGCGGAGAAGGGCGAGCCAATGTTTTATGTGGCAGATAGCATCGCGGCCTTGGCAGAGAAAGCGGGATTGCCTGCGACAACTCTCGAAGAAACCGTCAACTCATACAATATTGGGCAAGCGTCCGAAAAAGATTCGTTTGGTCGGGAAATAATGCCCCGCCCCATAACCGACGGCCCCTTCTATGCCATTCGGTCGCAGGCGATGTCCGTGTCCAGCACAGTTGGCCTCAAAGTGAACACCAACCTTGAAGTTGTTCGTGGAGACGGCTCCCCGGTTATCGGCCTCTACGCAGCCGGGGAATCCCTGGGGCAGGGCGCCATGATGGGCAGTTCTTTCTGTGGCGGCATGCTGGTAACCCCAGCGCTAACCTTCGGCAAAATGCTCGGGCAACGCTTGCTGCCCATAGGCGACCCGGGGCTGTCGCGGAGTGACAACTAATATACAATTTTTAGGCCGTGACCTGAGAGTTGCGGTTACATTGGAGTCTTTAAACGAGGTATAGAAGTTAGTGGCATTTTATATAATTTTTTTATCTTCCTATCTCGATTATACAATTAAAAAGTTATTGATATGGCAAACATTGCGAGTGGTTACGTAAGCATTGAATCTACGGATCAAGAATTTCTAGACGATCTCAAGAGCAAGATTAATGATGGACCGTTTACCTATGGCGGGCCGGCAGACATTATGGGGAATGAATATATTTTAGAGGTGGACTTTACAGGAGCCTGGTCTTGTGAAGGTGCATGGGTGTTTCTCGAAGATCTAATGGTAAATGCCGATTATGCTTTCCAGCAAGCTCTGATTGACTCAGAAATGTCGGGCAGAGAAAGTGAAGAAGGTGCCAGGGAAGCAAAGGAAGTTTCCAAGCAATCGGGTGAATCCTTAATAACCCGCAGAGATGTTTCCGATGAAAGAGAGTGGGAAGATGAGGAAGATGAGGAAGAGATAGATTGGACAGACAAGGAGGTGGTCATAGCGGCTGTTAAGTCGTCTGAGTTGCCAGACGGCGATACACTTCAGTATGCCTCTGACGAATTACAAGAAGATCCAGAGATACTAGCGCTTATTTGATGACAGGAGGTGTAATTAAACAAATGCAGAAATTCTATTGCCTAGTTGTTCGGGCGTGAGTCCGGCCCTAAAGGTCTCCATCACGATGTCCTAGGTGGTTAAATAACGACATATTTGGAATTATGTGCAGCATACAGAAACACAAGAGAACCCCATGACAAAAACTGCTGGTAGCAACTCTAATAAGGTGAACCCTAGCTCCCCCAAGGAACCCAGGGCCGGTGGGGGAGAGCCAGGCGCGACGTCAAGCCCCGAGAAAGAAACCGGCGGACCGAAGGGCGCTGAGCCTACCCGGTTTGGTGATTGGGAACAAAAAGGCCGGTGCTCCGACTTCTAGATGGAAGCGTTTTAAAACCAACTGTTCTTAAACTCTTCGTTAAGCTAAGGACCCTTGGTTTTGTTTCGAAAATAGGGTTTGGTTTGCTCGCAATATGGTTTCCGGCGACGTCGCTTTAACGGCCTAGGGGGCGCTCTTTTGTTCTAGGGTGAAGCAAGCCCTGATCTCTAAAACCCTCGCGAAAGCGGGCTGCCCTTACACCCCATGAAGGGGCCACGGATTAACGGCGCGGCGCGTATCTGGGCTTTGACAGAACACCGTGTGCGGCGTGCCAACATCCAGAAATCACCCGGTAGCCTTACTCCCGGCCATAGCAAATTGAATGGGGGCCACTCAGGGAAGAACGACAATTCTATCAAAATCGGTCGGCGCTCTTCAACAAGCTGATGAGGTCATCACCAAACCCACTATAGAACACTACGTCGCCACCGTTGACGCAGCAGTGGAAACAATTGAACTGCAGCTAGAAACGAATCCAACAACATATTTCTCGTCAGGCACCCGCCCGGTTATTCACGAGGTCATCCACTACATTCGGGTCAGCTAGTGTTGACGTATCGCCCAGCGCATCAAGTTCATTTTCCGCGATTTTACGCAATATACGGCGCATAATTTTACCCGATCGAGTCTTTGGCAAGCCAGGCGCCCATTGCAGGTGATCCGGTTTAGCGATGGCGCCGATATCATTGCGCACCCATTGGATCAGTTCATCATGAAGACTTGGCGTCGGGTCCGCACCCTCCATCAACGTGACATACGCGTAAATACCTTGGCCTTTAATGTCGTGCGGGAATCCGACAACGGCAGCTTCAGCGACGGCCTTATGGGCCACCAGTGAGCTTTCGATTTCAGCGGTACCCATTCGGTGCCCAGACACGTTAAGCACGTCATCGACGCGGCCTGTAATCCAATAATAGCCATCCTCATCGCGACGGCAGCCGTCACCCGTAAAATACTTGCCCGGATATTGAAGGAAGTAGGTGTCGATGAAGCGTTTATGGTCGCCGTAGAGCGTGCGCATTTGGCCCGGCCATGAATCCTTAATGCATAGATACCCCTCAGCGGCGCCCTCAATCTCTATGCCGTTCGCATCAACCAAGCAGGGCTGCACACCAAAGAAAGGGCGCGCGGCAGATCCCGGCTTTAAGGCCGTTGCGCCCGGCAATGGGGAAATCATGATGCCGCCGGTTTCCGTCTGCCACCAGGTATCAACAATGGGGCAACGGCTATCCCCAACAACACGATGGTACCAAAGCCAAGCTTCTGGATTGATTGGCTCCCCCACCGACCCCAACAAACGTAATGTCGCGCGCGAGGCTTGCTTAACAAGGCCGTCACCTTCACGCATCAGAGAGCGCAGGGCTGTCGGTGCGGTGTAGAAGGTATTCACACCGTGCTTGTCTATCACGTCCCAGAAGCGCCCCGCGTCAGGATAATTAGGTACGCCCTCAAACATTACAGAAATCGCGCCGTTGGCAAGCGGCCCATAAACAATATAGGTGTGCCCTGTAATCCAACCGACATCGGCCGTGCACCAATAAACCTGGCGGCTATCGTAATCGAAGACGTATTTGTGTGTCATGGCTGCGTAGACCATGTAGCCGCCCGTGGTGTGCAGAACACCCTTCGGTTTTCCGGTCGAACCCGACGTATACAAAATGAATAACGGGTCTTCCGCGTTCATTTCTTCGGGCTCACACCAGCTTTCCTGAAATGCCGTGATGTCGTGATACCAAACATCGCGCGGCGACGTCATCGGTACGCCAACCCCCGTGCGCTGAACAACGAACACGTGTTCAACCGTATCGCAGAGCTCCAAGGCTTTATCGACATTGGCTTTGAGAGGTACGGTTTTGCCACCGCGCACGCCTTCGTCTGCCGTAATTACAACCGTTGCGCCGCAATCGTTAATGCGATCTGCAAGGGATTGAGGCGCAAAACCACCGAATACAACAGAGTGCACCGCACCGACGCGAGCGCAGGCAAGCATCGCCACCGAGGCCTCGATGATCATCGGCATATAAATACAAACACGGTCACCCTTTTTAACGCCAAGCATGCGTAAAGCATTTCCTAATTTACAAACCTGTTCGTGCAAAGCTTGATAGGTAACGTGCTTGTGTTGATTAGGGTCGTCCCCCTCCCAAATGATCGCGGTTTCTTCACCAAGGGTATCAAGGTGACGATCGAGGCAATTAAAACTCGCGTTGAGCGTGCCATCTTCAAACCACTTAATGGAAACATCGTCGGCGCCGTAGGAAACGGACTTCACGGTCCGGTACGGGGTTGTCCAATCAATGATCTGACCGTGCTCTCTCCAAAATTCTTCCGGGTCGTTTATCGACTGTGCATACATCTCTTGGTACTGAGTATCGGAAACCAATGCAGTTTTCATCCAGTCTTCAGAAACGGGGATTACGGTGGCATCAGTCATAGGTATCTCCGGTATACGTCAATCAAAGAGCGTTTTAGGCGCTTTCTTATCGGTGATTGTACGTCACGAGGTTGGTCTGCGTCACCACCTAGGCCTTAGGCACGACAACAATGTCAGTGCCCACCACCTCAATTGGAAACGGGCGGAGGCTTTTGCCACGACAGGGTCCGCGCGTACAGTACCCGTCAGTCGGCCGAAAGTGCGCGCCGTGCGTCGTACACAGCAAATAACTTCCGGTTAAATCGAAGAACGTATCACCGAGCATATTCAACGGTACGCGGGCATGGGGGCATGAATTCACAAACGCGCGAATGTCACCTTTCCATTGCACAACCATAATTGAATACTGCTCATCACCATTCTTGATGATGACGTCTTTGGCTTTAGTCGTGGCCAAGTCTTTAACCTGGCACAGCACCCGGCCGGCCAACTCATCTGGGTCAGGAAGCATGAGACAATGAACTAAGTAAGAGGGAAAATGTTTTTGCTGGGGCGCATGATGACCGACTCAAATAGGTCAGCCTTGTAATAGGGCTCGTCAGCGACCCAGGCTCGGGCCGCAGCAATGTCTTCAAAATCGAGAATGTAGAGGCTGCCCTTAAAGGTTTCACCATCATCGTCAAACAGCGGGCCAATATACACCCCATCCGGCACATTGGCCTTGATCCATACCAGGTGTGCTGGTCGTGTAGCCATGCGCAAATCAAGATGATTGGGTTTATCAAGACACATGATAGCGATGAGCATATTTTATAGTCCTATTTAATAAACGGCGGTGTTAGGCGTGAAATTACATGAGACCAGGCAACGTGCTTAGTGCGCCCCTAACCCGGGCCAAAACCCCGACTGTTTGTAACGACATTTTCACGACATCGCCAAAAAACCAATTCGCCACATAAGCGCAAGTTTGGTCAATTCCGTGGGCGGCCATCGTCTTCCAAGGGGGCTTCCGAAACAACGCCTTAATATTCGGTCAGCTTCGTGCCCAACGGCATGACGGGCCTCTCCGTTCACTCACCTCGCTCGCTTTCTCTTCCGTAGTCATCGTCCACGCGAACAATATCATCTTCGCCGACGTATTCACCAGACTGCACTTCGACCATCTCTAAGTCGACCTTGCCTGGGTTCTCCAGGCGGTGAAGTGTGCCTGCTGGAATAAACGTCGATTCATTCTCGCCAAGCATGATTGTCTCCTCGCCATTGATCACCATGGCCGTTCCCTGAACAACAACCCAATGCTCGGAGCGATGCCGGTGTTTCTGCAATGACAATTTGGAGCCTGGCTGCACGCAAATGCGCTTAACCTTAAAGCGTTCCCCTTGGCCGACGGTCTGAAACCACCCCCAGGGACGGTGGGTTTTTGCATGGGCCGTCGCGGCCTCATTCCCAGCCTCTTTTAGCTGGGTAACCACATCCTTTACTTTTTGATCGTGCGCACGATCGGTGACTAATACCGCATCGTCAGTTATAATAACTATAGCCCCATCTAACCCAACAACAGCCGTTGTCTGTCGTTCAGACCGCACATACGTATTTCTGCTGTCGATGGAAACAATGTCACCGATATGCGTATTACCATCGGCATCTTGTTCGCTTTCGTCATGTAGCGCCGACCATGATCCGACATCGGACCACCCCATATCAACAAGCACCACTGCGGCCTTGTCCGTGCGCTCCATGACACCATAATCGATGGACTGACTCGAAACCTTGGCAAAGGCGTCAGCATCAAGACGGAAAAAGAAAAGGTCATTAGAGCCTTTATCGAGCGCGGCTCGGCATGCTGGTGCGATGTCGGGTTCAAAACGATTCAACTCTTCGAGAAATACCTTGGCCTGAAAAAGGAAAATACCGCCATTCCAAGAGTGATTGCCTGACTCTATAAATTCTCGTGCCTTATCCGAGCTTGGCTTCTCGACAAAGGCTGCAACGTCAAAGGCATCTCCGTGAAGGGGTTTACCCCGCTTGATATATCCGTAAGCGGTCGATGGTTCCGATGGCGCGATTCCAAATGTTACAAGACGACCCTCTTCCGCCAACGGGACAGCGGACCTGACAGCGACACGAAACGCTTCCGGTTTACGAATAATATGGTCTGAGGGCATCACCAAGAGTAACGCGTCTGGATCGTCGGCAACCACCTGAGCGGCAACAGCAATCGCTGGTGCTGTGTTGCGGCCTTGGGGTTCAATAATAATCGCTTTTGGCTCAACGCCAACGGCACGCAATTGCTCAGCGACGATGAAGCGGTGTGCGTCGTTGCACACGACGATTGGAGCTGAGGCGGAGGGTCTCGTATCCGGGCCAAGCCGCAACGCGGTGTCTTGAATCAGCGTTTGCCTGCCCGTCAAGGCTTGTAGCTGTTTAGGAAACTGCTCTCTCGACAGCGGCCACAATCTGGAGCCGGAACCACCGGAAAGGATGACAGGATAGATGGTCGGCGCTTGCCCCACGTCTAGGTCCTCGATGTCACGCTCGGCGTCGCCAAGCTGGTGTCGTCTATGGTCATAGCTCAAACAGACCTAAGTAAGCCAGTTACGGCGCCAATTTCTTAGCTAAAATCGAGCTCTTCTTTAATTGGGCGGTCGAGTAGTTCATGGATCGCCTCATCAACAGCAACGCCCCGATTAAGGATTTGATCCATCGCATAGCAAATCGGCATGTCAACGCCCTTGGATACAGCAAGCGCGACAACGGCTTCGGCGGTATGGACGCCTTCTGTAACGGCCCGGCGGGCACCCAAGACTTCATCCAACGTTCTGCCTTGGCCCAGAGCAACGCCGAGAGAATAGTTGCGAGATTGAATTGATGTGGCCGTAAGGAGTAGATCACCCAAACCACAAAGGCCCATCAAGGTTTGCGATTGCCCACCAAGCGACAACGCCAAGCGAACCACCTCGACCAAACCACGGGTGATCAGGGCGGCCCGAGCGTTGTCTCCAAGCTGTTTACCTTCAACCAACCCGCACGCGATGGCGAGAACGTTTTTAACGGCGCCGCCAATCGCTGCGCCAACAAGGTCCTTAGACAAATAAGGGCGGAACGTCGCTGTGCCAATAGCATCGGCGGCCCGTTGGCCAAGGACTCCATCTTCACAGGCTAGCGTAACAGCCGTCGGTAGACCGGCTGCCACTTCTTTTGCAAAGGTCGGCCCAGATAGAACCATCGGCGACGCAGCCGGCAGGGATTCAATTATGACCTGGGTCATAAGCGCCTTTGAGCCCTTTTCGATACCCTTTGAACAGATGACAGCTGGCACACCGCCTTTCCAGTGCGGGGCCAGTTCAGCGCAAACAGTGCGTAGGTGCTGGGCAGGCGCAACCAAAAGCACCAGGTCAGCGTCAACCGCCTCAGCATAGTCGCCCGTCGCACGAATTTCTGGGTCAAGCGCGACCTCGGGTAGAAACGCCTCGTTCACGTGGCTGGCATTGATCCCCTCAACCACCTCCTCTTCACGAGCCCATAGGACGACATCGCGTCCGGCACGGCGCGCCATCGCAGCCAATGCTGTGCCCCAGGCCCCCGCCCCAATCACTCCGATACGCTGCATAACCGGCCTCCAAATTAATCCTTTATGGCTCTTGTGTGACACGATGAGCGGGACGGTGTCCATGGCAAGCTAAGGCAGTAATTAACATCACAGGCCCTTGCATTGAGACAACTGGTCAGCCACAACCGAAGCCATGAATGTTCTAGTTACAGGCGCAGCCGGTTTTATTGGCTTTCACACCGCACAGCGGTTGCTGTCGGACGGCTATTCTGTTGTTGGGCTCGATAATTTTAACTCGTATTACGACCCGGACTTGAAAGACGCCCGCTGGAAAATTCTTTCAAAGTCAGGCCAATTCCAAGGTGTGCGCATGGATATTGTGGATCGGACAAACCTCGACGCCCTGTTCAAAGACATTAAACCAACGCAGGTCGTTCATCTTGCCGCACAAGCGGGTGTTAGACATAGCGTCAGCCATCCGCATGATTATGCGGATGCAAACTTGATCGGGATGCTGAATATCCTGGAGGGCTGCAGGCATAGCCAGGTAGACCACTTGGTCTACGCATCGAGCAGTTCGATATACGGCGCCAATACGGCGATGCCGTTTTCAGAACACCACAGCGCAGCCCACCCGATCTCTTTATACGCCGCGACGAAGCAAGCCAATGAATCCATGGCACATGCCTATGCCCACCTGTATAAATTTCCAGCAACCGGCCTAAGGTTTTTTACGGTTTATGGTCCTTGGGGACGGCCCGACATGGCACTATTCATGTTCACAAAGGCGATCCTTGCAGGTGAACCAATACCGGTATTCAATGACGGAAATCTGGCCCGCGATTTTACCTACATAGACGACATCGTAGAGGGCGTTGTTCGTGTGCTGACCCGCCCAGCCGCACAAAATCCGGCGTGGGTCGGCGCACCCGCCGATCCAGCAACCAGTGGTGTAGCGCCCCACAATGTGTTCAATATCGGCTGCGGAAACCCAGTCAAGCTGATGGATTTCATTTCAATCTTAGAAAAGGC
>Ga0302118_10000886_pt1 | contig 14553 bp, 10 predicted proteins | sample AG5_331_MG_FD_203126 | JGI IMG/M metagenome (GOLD analysis project Ga0302118, IMG submission 203126) | Marine microbial communities from Western Arctic Ocean, Canada - AG5_33.1 | ecosystem: Environmental > Aquatic > Marine > Oceanic | place: Canada: Western Arctic Ocean | collected 2017-10-01 | reverse complement strand
TTGGAAGCGGACGAATGTCAGATATACACGGACGTAAAGGGTGTTTACACGACTGATCCGAGAGTTGTGGATGATGCTAGGTTGCTTAGTAGTATTACTTTCGAAGAGATGTTGGAACTCGCAAGCTTGGGTGCCAAGGTCCTGCAGATTCGCGCAGTTGAATTTGCGGGAAAATATAAGGTGCCGCTACGAGTGTTATCAAGTTTTGAAGAGGGTCCAGGTACCCTGATCAGTTTAGAGGGAGACGAAAAAATGGAAGACCCGACTATTGCAGGAATCGCATTTGAGCGAGATGAAGCGAAGCTCACCATTGCTGGAGTTCCCGATGTGCCGGGCGTGGCCTATCAAGTAATCGGCCCAGTCAGCGCTGCTGGCATTGAAGTCGATGTGATCGTGCAAAACGCGGCGGAAGATGGAACGAACGATATAACATTTACTGTTAAACGTGGTGAATGCGATAGAGCCAAAAAAATTCTCGACGATTTGAAGGCCTCGCTGAAAGCACGTGAAGTGCTCGTTGACCAAAAAGTCGGAAAGGTGTCAGTAGTGGGTGTGGGTATGCGTTCACACGCGGGCATAGCCAGCAAGACGTTTAAGGCTTTGGCAGATGAGAGCATCAATATTCAAATTATTACGACTTCGGAGATCAAAATCTCCGTGGTAATAGAGGAGAAATACCTCGAATTGGCTGTCCGCGCCCTACATAGCGCCTTCGAGCTTGGCGATCCCGACTACAATAAGAGCGGCGGCTTATAGTTCTGAACCCGCCTGGCTAAAAATTTGGCTGAATTAGTTGGCATGCATCTCATTAAGGCAGATACTGGCAGTCAATCGCGCTTTAATCCACTGAATTCGTGAATTTTGAGGCAGTGGCTGAGTGTGTCTCTAGCCGGTTGATGGGTGTAAAAGAGACCTCGGTCAAAACCTCATGAAATAAATCACGAAATTCTATTGTTATGGGATATGGCAGTTAGGCGGTTTTATTGATTGGTATGCTGCAATAGTAATTACGGGAAACACAAAGGATTGAGTTAAAGGAGGATTACAATGTTAATACTGACCCGCCGAATAGGCGAAACATTGATGATCGGAGACGAAGTCACGGTGACCGTCTTGGGAGTAAAGGGGAATCAGGTAAGGATTGGCGTGAACGCTCCAAAAGAAGTATCGGTGCATCGCGAAGAGATTTATCAGCGGATCCAGGAAGAGAAGGATGGTGATAGTGAAGAGTAGGGTAGGGTAGTTTGCTTCCTTGGCCTGAATAGAGAATTTTATGAAACCAGCGATTAGCTGGTTTTTTTGTCTGAAATTTTTGATTATTGACCTGTTTAGCTATCTATTAGATGTAGCTCTCTGCTTCCTTTTCTGTAAAATTTGTACGCTTCTATATTTGATTTTGGGCCTAATATCGAATCAGGCGTCGTTTATGAATGGTTGTATAAGCGAAACGAGGGTCATGGATTCTTTGATGAAGAAAACCGAACTGAGTTCTATGGCAGCTTAGTTTCTTTTTAAATAAAAACTTGCTTGAATGAAAGTCAAAGTAAAAAAGTTAAGGAGGTACTAACAGGATTGCAATCACCAGCTCTTTAGAGTGATGAGTGCGCTTAGATTGATGCTAAATCAATCGAAAGCTTCTCTATTTTTGTTGGGTTTGTAATATTTTCGAATTAATGTCGTCGACTAAATAAAGCTCATCACCTCTTCGACGGCACGGTGCGCTTCTAGGATTGCAGCATCAGTATGTGGGCTTGCAGCAGCATCCGCATTGGCAATAGTTATTTGCCCATAGGGTTGCCTGCCGACTACGCAGGGCCGCTCGTCGGAAGAGGTAAATACCCAGTCCCATGGTTCATCTAGCGTGTTGTAGGTATAAGAATATCCGTGGGGCCAACGATTCACTGCAATGCCAAAAATATCTCGCCCCGGATCGAAGCCACCACCACCCAATACTCGGCCAAGCTGGTCACGAATACTGCGCTCATAAAATTCGAAGCTCGTGTTGAGCAGCTCCCGCCTACCCTCTATCAACTGCTCCTTTTTAGGTAATCCGGGGGCTGCAGGATAGCGAGCTAGACTTAATATTATCGGCTCATCGGGGGATTCAGCATGGCGTAAATCTCCCAAACTTACGGCTTCATCTAACAACACTCTGTAGTGATGCATTGAAGGCGTGTAGATTCGATTAATACCCAAGTTCTCAAAAGCCTTCCAGTTTTTAATACCAACACTTGTGTAAACCACTGGACCTTTCGTGCCATAGGCCAAGGCTTCTTTTTGCTGGGCAGGCAATTCTGGAACCAAGTAAGGAATAACAGTATTCCAACAGGCCATTACGCAGGCTTTGCCGCGAACTTTATGCGTGAGCCCGTTATGCACATAGTTCACTTCAACAGACCGGCCTGCTCCGCTGCCTTGATGACGCACGTGCACCACAGTGCTGTTAAGTCTGATGCGAGTGGATTGATTGCTCTTATCAAGCAAGCTGTAATCCACTCGTGCAGTACTCACATCTTCCTGTGTGTGTCCTGGTACGGCATCGGGAATTAGTTTTCGCACCAACAGCCGAGTTACTGTAGCGTTGCCATCTGGGAAATGAACTGAGATTTCACCGGGTAGTTGACGGCCATGATGACCGCCGGGAAGATCCGCGAGCATCCCCTCCGGAGATGAATCCAAATCCATACCAGAAAATCCTGGGTTGCCTGATTGCCAAGCAAACAACGCCGGCAGCGCATCAGCACCAACAACGAAACTGCTGTTTCCTGAGTCTTTGAAAAACCACATCGCCTGTGGGTCTATGCCAATAGTGTTCAGTAGGAAATCGGTATAGCTAATCTTGCTCAGTCGCTGCTTCTTTTGATCAGAAGAAAGCCCCGGCATGTAATCCGGAAGCTTTCTACTATAAAGACGACGGAGGTCTTCTTTGGCCACATCAGACAAAGGAGATTCATTAAGAAAATTTTCCGAGTAGCCATAGCCTTCGCGCTTCACTAATTTGTCACTGCCCCATGTTTCTTTGTCGAAAAAATAGGACGAGCCCAAGCCCATGCGCCGATACATGGAACGGCTCTGCGCTGTGTCGCTGAGAAAACGATCAAGGTCAACACCGATATCTTTGAGTAGTTTTAAGGACGGCGCGTTATATCGTTCGGGAGATTCTATATTGAGTGTGCCGCCATTGAGCGCCATCATTCGACCGTTGTAGTCAAATTCATTGCGTTTAGCATGGCCGCCAAAATCATCATGGTTGTCGAGGATTAGCACGCGAGCATCACTTCCAGCTTGCTCGAGGAAAAAATGCGCTGCAGATAAACCGCTGATGCCGCCGCCGACGATAATCAGGTCATATTCTTCGCCAGTATTACTGGCTAACGATAGATCCCAGCCTCGCTGGTCGCGCATCTGATGTCCTACTTCCCAAGAGCCATCATGGCTGCCACGCAGTCCTAGCTGCGACGGCGGGTAGTAGTCAGGAGATGATGAAGATTGCGCCGAGGAACCCGTAAGCCCAGGCATCAGGAGTGCTCCACCTAGGGGAGCTGCAAAACCATTGATGAAATCCCGCCGACTAATCGACTGATTCATCCCGAGGTCCTTATCATAGGTTTTTGTCATGGGCCGTCACTGTTTGAAGCTGTATTATTTATTTGAAGTCTATGTGACTATAAGCTCTTAAGGTGCTTCTGACAATCCATGTTGATGTTAAGGTAACTGTTCTAGAAGTACGCTGAGTCACTATAAAACTGGGTATGTTGTTAAGAATTGAGAAGTGAAGATTAGAGTTTAGAGCGGGTGAGATAAGTTAAGTTGTTAGGATTGGATAAAAATAAAATGCAGAAGTTCGATGTTGTAGTTGTTGGCGCTGGTTTCGCGGGCATGTATGCCTTGCACAAGCTTAGAGGACTAGGGTTTACCGTTAAAGTAGTTGAAGCCGGAGATGGAGTGGGCGGAACTTGGTTTTGGAATCGTTACCCAGGCGCGAGATGTGACGTTCACAGCTTAGAGTATTCCTATCAATTTTCCGAAGAATTACAGCAGGAATGGAGCTGGTCAGAAAAGTATGCGCCGCAACCAGAAATATTAGAATACGCCAATCACGTTGCTGACCGATTCGATTTGCGCAGAGACATCCAGTTTAGCACTCGCGTTACCTCAATGGTTCTACAAGAGTCCTCGCGGTGGATACTAACCACACACAGTGAAGAAGTAATCGAAGCCCAGTTTTGTGTTATGGCCACGGGCTGTCTCTCCAAATTTAATATTCCAAAATTCGAAGGCTTGGAGAGCTACGCCGGAGAAGTACTCCACACGGGCGATTGGCCCAAACACGAAGTAGATTTTGAAGACAAGGATGTCGGCATCATTGGCACGGGTTCGTCGGCGATTCAAGCGATCCCCCTAATCGCTGAGAAAGCTAAATCCTTGACTGTTTTCCAGCGCACAGCCAGTTATTCGATTCCTGCACACAACTCGGCGACCGATAAGGAATATGAAGAATCTATAAAAACAGATTACGCCGAATTTAGAAGAAGTAACTCTCTGCGTTATGCGGCGCTTAACAACAACCCTAATCCAGTCTCTGCGCTCGCATTAGAAAGTGATGAGCGCGATGCCTATTATCAATCACGTTGGAATGACGGTGGCCTTTCATTTCTTGCAAGCTTCAATGACATTGGTAGCAATCTCGAAGCCAATAAAACTGCAGCAACATTTGTACACAGAAAAATACACGATATTGTAAAAAATCAAGCGGTGGCCGAGCTTCTGTGCCCAAAAACTGTGCTGGGCTGTAAACGCTTGTGCGTCGATACCAATTACTACGGAACCTTTAACCGCGACAATGTGACGCTGGTAGACATAGGGGAGGCGGGGATAGATAAGATATCCGAGCAGGGAGTTATTGCTAAGGGTGAAGAGTTTAGTTTCGATACCTTAATCTTCGCTACCGGATTCGATGCAATGACTGGTGCGCTGTTAGACATCGATATACGCGGCAGCAACGACCTTAGCCTTAGAGAGAAATGGCAGGATGGGCCAAAGAACTACCTAGGATTAACAATCAGTGGTTTTCCAAACCTATTCACAATAACAGGACCGGGAAGTCCCTCTGTGCTTGCCAATATGATTGTAGCCATAGAGCAACACGTGGAATGGATCGCGAGTTGCCTCAGTTACCTGCGTGATAACTCGAAACAGAGAATAGAAGCCGAAGTGACGGCCGAAGAATCTTGGATAGGTTTGGTCAATGGCATCGCAGAGACCACGATCTATTCTAGTGGCTGCAATTCTTGGTACACCGGCGCCAATATTCCCGGAAAGCCTCGAATCTTTATGCCCTATTTAGGTTTCCCGTCGTATGCAGAGAAGTGTGAAAGTGTGGCCGAGCAAGGCTATAGCGGTTTTAAGATTAGTTAAAGCGACCCTGTAGCTTCCACTGGAGCGTCCGCTTATGAGGGTGGAGCGGGTATTTAGTGGGGCGCTGACGGGCTCTGGGCTAATGGCCGCTACCGACCCAAGGCGGACACTTGGGATCTCCAGAAAACTCTCAGATTTAGCCCTAATTCAGCGACCAATGTAGCTTATGGGAGCGTATTCTGGACCCTTTGTCTAAACCATGAGGCAGCGTTGCAAAGTGCGCTGTGGCGCCTAATTTCTAACCCTGAGGCGAGCTATCCAGCAGGTTTGCGATCAAGCCGCGATGAATTGCTTCATAGAAGGGTTATAGAACATTCCAATCTCGCCTGTAAAAGTGCTACATTTAGTGCCTATACCAGATATATCAATAACTTAGATGCTGGATGCCTGCAGAAGGGAAGAGAGGCCTGCCTGGCAGTCATATATGATTAATCAGTCTTGTAAACAAAGGATGGAACTATGAAATATTTCAGCAAAATTCTTTTACCAGTCATATTGGCATTGTTGGCTCTTCCAGCCTTCTCATACGGCCAATCCAACGAAATCACCTTCCACAAAGACATCGAGCCGATCTTGCAGCGTAGCTGCCAGAACTGCCATCGGATTGGTGGTGGCGGTCCAATGTCATTGGTGACTTTTGATGAAGTCGCCCCCTTCGCCGGACTGATCGAATTCAAGACAGGTTTGCGAGACGAGGCTGGAGCCATGCCGCCATGGTATGTAGAGAAGAATATCGGCATTCAGAGTTTCAAGAACGACACGTCCCTGAGCGATGAGGAAATTGCCGCCATATCTACATGGGCTAGAAGCGGTACTCCCAAGGGGGATTCTGCGGACGCACCGGAGCCGCTGGCTTTTGATGACAGCATCAAGTGGAAAGCCGGCGAACCAGACTTGGTCGTCATACTTCCTGAGATTACCAAGCTAGCTGGAACCGCTGACTGGTGGGGCGAGTTGGAAACAGTGCCTACCGGGATGACCGAAGATCGCTATATAAAGTCTGTGGAGGTTGTTGAGGTTAACGACGTCGATATGACCCAACTTGCTGGAACTGTTGGCGGTCGTTATATCTTCCATCACATGCTTTGGTTCACTGCAAAATTGGACGAGGAAGGAAATCCTCAGCGTTCGTTGTTCAATGCTCCCTGGCCTGTCCATGAAGTTGGGCGTAACGCCGATATTTTCGACGCTAATACCGGCCGCCTTTTGCAGGCGGGGTCTGCCATAGTTTCTGACTCGATTCATTTGCACTCCAACGGCAGAGACACGACAGGTCATCTCGAGATTGGGTTTACCTTCCATGAAAGGGGCTTCGAACCGAAGTATAGAGATTCGATTAATTTTACCGGTAATGGGGTTGATATAAGCATTGCGCCGAATCAGACGGATCAGGAGTTGCATGCATACAGCATTCTTGAATCCCATACCAAGATCGTCTCTTTCGAACCTCACCTACACGCCCCTGGATCTCGAATGTGCCTAGAGGCGATCTGGGGTCATCAAGTCGAGACCTTGTCCTGTGTAGGTTACGACCACAATTGGGTGCGAACCTATCAATTCCAAGATGCGGCGGCACCGCTACTTCCCAAGGGCACTATTCTTCATATCACTGGTTATATGAACAATACAGAGACCAATATAAATATTCCTGACCCGCGCAACTGGCAGGGGTCTGGCAATCGTTCTACCCAGAATATGTTTCTCGATCTCGGTATTCGGGTTTCTATGAATCAGGAACAATTCCTGGAAGCCATGGAGGAGAGGCAACAAGTTCTCAATTTAGGCCCTAACGATCACGTAGTAGGGTGTCCACTCTGTACGGCGACTCTTGTGTCACCAGTGACAGATGCTGACGATTAGATTCCAATCAGTAGAGAAAATAATTGAGGAAGTGGATACGACTATGAATACTTTTATGAATGGTTCTGGAAACCGAAGAAAATCTCTATTACTTGCCGTGCTATTAGTTTTATCTCCTGCTGTAGTTACCGCAGAAACTCTACTGCATGGTGCACCTGTGTATCCTTCATTTGAGGGTTGGCACCCAAATGCTGACGGCACCTTTAATTTGATGTTCGGTTACATGAACGAAAATTGGGAAGAAACACCATTAGTAGAAGTTGGAGACAATAATTTTTTCTCACCAGGGGATGCAGATCAGGGCCAGCCGACTAATTTTTTACCGCGCCGAAATCGTTTCACATTCGAGGTTACGGTATCTGCAGATTGGGGTGATCGTGAGTTGGTCTGGAACTTGGATATCAATGGCGTTCAAGCGAAGGCCTACGGAACATTAAAGCCAGATTATCTGGTTGATAATATAGTAATTGCTTCTGAAACAGGGTCCCTTGGGATTGGTGTCAGTAGTCCCGAGTCCAGAGCAAATGTCCCACCTTCGCTTACAGTTCAAGGCGATGAGGTGCGGACAGCCAAAGTGGGTGAAGCAATCACTCTTCGGACTCACCTGGTAGATGATGGGCTGCCGAGATCCAGAGCTAGGACCGCAAGGGACGAGGAAGACCTGCATCGCGCCATGTTTCGCGCGCCTCAAAAACCCACCGTGAACAAAATTAATGCCTTATACCAGAGTTGGAATGTCTATCGCGGGGCAGGCAAGGTTACCTTCGATCCCCCACAAACCAAGGTATGGGAAGACACTCGCGTGGCAGCTAACTCGCCATGGGGAGGATTATGGTTGCCACCTGAAATTCCGGAAGATGGCATGATTGAAGTAACGGCGACCTTCGATAAACCGGGGACGTATATTCTCTGGGGGCGTGCCGATGATGGCGGGCTGTATGATGACGGTTACATTACAGTGCACGTGGAATAATCAGGATCAGGATTAGTTCCGATTAATTTCCAACTTTTCTTTCTGGTCGACCGGTTTGTGCGCTGCGCAAGGATTAAACTCTTCAGTTTTACTCTAAATTTGACCGTCCTCGTCCTCCATTAAAAATGAAGGCGGTCATGGTTTACTATGCCCGCTATTGGCCGACAGCGGATTTAGATGATTACAAATTACTGAGCTAGAGTAACTTGCTCTTTTAATTGGGCCTATTCCTATTAAACGACTCTGCCCCCTTTGGATCACTATGAAAAGAAAAAGAAAAGGAGTTTATTGATGATTGGATGTACTCAATCTGCTATTACGGTGATCGGCAGTATCAATACCGATATGGTCGTTAAAACTCAGTCGCTGCCTGCGGTAGGGGAAACGGTAATTGGTGGAAATTTTTTCATGTCAGCAGGAGGCAAGGGCGGAAATCAGGCAGTTGCAGCTGCTCGCTTGGGCGCTGAAGTGTCGATGGTCGCCAACCTAGGCATGGATATGTTTGGCGATACCGCTATTAATAAATTGCAAGTGGAGGACATCGACTGTGGATTTGTCAGCCGCGATAAACATCAAGCATCGGGAGTAGCGCTAGTTAGTGTTGATGAAAGCGGAGCGAATCACATCGTGGTTGCCCCGGGTGCGAATTCCACATTGCACAGCAAGCATGTTGAAGCTGCATTCAAGCAGATAAGGTCATCATCTTTAGTTCTTATGCAACTAGAGATTCCAATGGGCACAGTAACTAGAGCTGCTGAACTTATCCGAGAAAAGGGCTGTAGGCTTATTCTGGACCCCGCTCCCGCCCAAGAACTGCCTGCGTCAGTTCTTGCAAGTGCATACCTGTTAACCCCCAATGAGACTGAAGCTGAGAGTTTGACAGGAATCCATGTAGTGGACGAGAATTCCGCTCGAAAAGCGGCGACTAAAATTTTGGCCGCCGGTGTTGAAAATGTTGCTATTACTCTTGGTAATCAAGGTGTTTTTTTTGCGAACAATAGCAGTTCTCATCTTATTTTAAGCCCGACGGTTGACGCTGTTGACACGACCGCGGCGGGCGACTGCTTCAATGGATCGGTCGCGGCAGCCCTTGCTACGGGAAGTAGTTTGCTCGAAAGTATAGAGTTTGCATGCAAGGCTGCGTCGATTTCTGTAACGCGACTTGGAGCTCAAGACTCCATGCCTTATGCTCGTGAAGTTGAGATGTAGGGAATAGGTTAAGAGAAGTGCCGAATTAACGTAGCCAATTAACCCATAGTACTTTATTCTTTTTGCAAAGCTTGCGCCTGAGATTAGGAAAGCAGGACCCTATGATAAAAATAATTAGAAGTACATTTCCTGCAGTAGTGTTGATACTGCTGACCGCTTGCGGGGCAGATGATTCCAGTGACTCGCCCGCTGCAGGCGGTGCCGAAGCCAAGCCTAGGGTTGCGCTGGTAATGAAATCTCTCGCCAATGAATTTTTCGTCAATATGGCTAGCGGTGCAGAAGCCCATCAGGCTGATCATAGTGAGCAATATGAGCTCTTGGTAAACGGCATTAGGAATGAAAGTGATCTGGCCCAGCAAGTAAATCTTGTAGACCAGATGATTGGCTCTTCTGTGCAGGCCATCGTTATAGCTCCGGCAGATTCTCGAGCGCTGGTGCCGGTACTGGCACGTGCTGTCGCAGCGGGAATCGTGGTTATCAATATCGATAATCGCCTGGAGCCAGAGGTCCTGGCAGAATATGATTTACAGATCCCTTTCATTGGTCCAAGTAACCTTGAGGGGGCAAAGTTAGTGGGAGACTACGTGTTGCAGGATTTGAATAGTGATAGTGAAGTCGCAATTCTTGAAGGGATTTCCTCGGCATTTAATTCTATTCAGCGACGAACTGGTTTTGAACAAGCTGTGGCACAAGCGAATATGCAAGTGGTGACATTGCAAAGTGGTGATTGGGACCAGACCAAGGCCGCGCAGTTAACCTCGGCAATTTTGTCTCAGTATCCCGGGCTCGATGTTATTCTGGCGGCTAATGATAATATGGCGCTAGGCGCAGCCGCAGCCGTAGCATTAGCAGCGCTTGATCACAAAGTAACAATCGCTGGGTTTGATAATATCACTGCAATACACCCTTTGATTGAGGCGGGGGCAGTCGCAGCTACCGTGGACCAATTCGGTGATCAGTTAGCGGTATTCGGTATTGAGTATGCGCTTGAGATTATGGCTAGCGGCGCTGTACTTGAAGACAAAGAAACTCCTTTGGAGCTAATTACCGCAGCTTCTCTTTAGAAAATTTCGGCAACGAGAACTCAAATCGTGACTGCACGCATCACTATCAAAGGACTCAATAAGAGCTTTGCCACGCCGGTACTCAAGCAGCTTACACTGCAAGTAGCCCCAGGCAGTATCCATGGTCTGGTGGGAGAGAATGGCGCCGGAAAATCCACGCTGATTAACATTATCTGCGGTCTCTTGGCTGCCGATTCAGCGTCTCTCACATTGGATGGTCGCGCCTATCATCCTACCTCTCGAGCAGATTCTCTTGCTGAAGGCCTGGCGCTTGCTTCCCAGGAACTAAGTCTGATTGAAACTCTGTCTATTGAAGAAAATATTTTGCTCTCATCGTTTCCTCAAAATGCTGTCAGCATTGATCGGCGTGCAGTAAGGCAACAGGCTAAGGTGTTAATGGAGGTAGTTGGTCTGCGACACATACCTCCTCAGACACAGCTTGCACACTTAAGCCTGGCAGAGAAGCAATTGGTAGAACTGGCGAAAGCACTGTCGATGCCAGCGGATAGAATCAAGCTTTTGATTTTGGACGAGCCCACATCTGCTTTGACATCTTCTCAGGCTGATCAAGTACATAAAATCATTAAACAGCGTGCAAAGTCGGGCCTGAGTGTGATTTATGTTTCTCACCGATTGGATGACGTTCTTTGTGTATGTGATACGGTTTCCGTATTGCGTGATGGTGTTATTCAATTGACTGCAGCCAGCAATTCCTTGGCTAGCAATGACCTAATCAGAGAAATGTCCGGTGAGGAATTGTTGCAGCACAGTGGTGATGAGCCAAGAGAAATAGGCGACCTGCGACTGGGCATAGAGCAGCTATCGAGTGCAGACTTTCCTGAGCCTATCTCGCTGCAATGCCATGCTCGAGAAATAATCGGCATCGCAGGATTGGCTGGAGCAGGCAGGTCCGAATTATTACATGCTATCTATGGTCTGGCTGCTGACTGCCAGGGGCGAGTAGTATTAAATAGGTCCGGTGCCAATGTGCTTATTGATTCCGCGAATACGGCTTCCAAAAATGGCATGGCACTAATCGCAGAAGATAGAAAGTCTCAGGGGATATTTTCTGGTAAATCGATCTCTTTTAACACCACAGTGGCAGGTCTCGGTAAGCTAAGTGGAAACTTAGGCGCGATCATGCCGAAGCGTGAGCAACGCGTCAGCGAAGAGCTGATTTCAAGACTAAAGATAAAGTGCGAAGGCACGCTGCAAACTATTGACAGGCTTAGTGGCGGTAATCAACAGAAGGTTCTGATTGCCCGCTGGTTGCAGTCCGAGTCTGATGTTTGGCTGCTTGACGAACCAACTCGAGGAGTAGACGCAGGGTCGAAATTTGCGATTCACGAACAATTACGAAAACTGCGGGATCAAGGTGCAACAATGATCATCGTTTCCAGCGAGCTGGAAGAGTTAACCGCGCTTTGTGATCGCATATTGGTGTTGTCGAATAAAAAGGCGATAGCCATATTTAAGCGTGGTCAATGGAGTAAAGAAAAGCTGTTAGCGGCAGCCTTTAGCGAACACAAAGGTGAGCGGGCATTGGCTGGATAATGTATCTATCGCTACTGCAAATCAACGGCCAAGAAAACACACTCGGAGAGTCACGATTTTGCTTGGTAAATTGAGTTTACTATTTGAAGAGTTCCTTATTTTTATTGCTCTGCTCTTGTTGGTGCTGTTTTTTGGCTTAATGACAGAAAATTTTTTTACGCTTGGAACTCTTAGGACAATTTTAACGCAGTTGCCTGCGCTGACCGTTGTGACTATTGGCATGACCTTGGTGCTGATAAGCGGCGGCATTGATTTGTCGGTAGGGTCGGTTGTGGCATTGAGTTCCGGTGTCATCGGTATCGCATTCACAGTATTCGAATTGCCATTGCCCGTGGCTGCGATTCTGGGAATTTTGGCTGGAGGTTGTGCGGGCCTAATCAATGGATTTTTAGGAAGCTATCTTCGCTTGCCAGTTTTTATAGTCACTCTGGGAATGCTGGAAGCTGGCCGCGGTATGGCATATCTGGTTACCGATTCGCAGACAGTTTACATCGGCGCCAGTATTCAAGCATTGTCTCTGCCTATATCAGGCATCGGCGTATCGGCTTCTTTTCTTATTTCCCTTGGGTTAGTGGTGCTAGCTCAATACGTTTTAACGCGTACAGTTTATGGTCGTTACCTGATAGCCATAGGTACCAATGAGCAGGCGGCGAAGATTTCAGGTATTCGAACTGAACCTTATTTGATGTGGGTGTTGGTAATGTCCGGCTTGTTAGCAGGTCTCGGGGGGCTGATGAATGCAGCTTATCTTGGTGCTTCAGACCCCAACGCCGCAACTGGTTTGGAGCTGTCTGCAATCGCTGCCGCTGTGATCGGTGGTACTAGTTTGATGGGTGGGCGTGGATCAATAGTCGGTGCTTTTATTGGCGTGTTGATTATTTCGGTGTTACAGAACGGGCTAGCACAAATGGGGGTATCGGAACCGGTTAAGCGCTTGATTACTGGGCTGGTAATTATTCTAGCGGTGTTAATCGATCGTTGGCGCGGTCGGCAGGTTTAGCATTTGCTTCCTCTTTAACATTTAAGAAGAATTAGAGAACGAGAGTAACAATTATGCGAATCATTAAATATCTAGGGTTGTCGATGTTTGTTTTTTTTACCGCTGCAAGCTGCAGCGCACCAAACGAGCCTGACGAAATCATTGTCGACAGAGAACAGTATCTAGATCGGCTTGAAGGGTTCTGGCTCGGTCAGAGTCTGGCCAACTGGACGGGACTGGTTACGGAAGCTGACAAGATTGGCGGCGAAGGACCCGAGGGGGAGTTTTATACAAGGGACGATTGGGGCGGACCAGATCAGCCGCGATATGGGGGTTCTCAACCCTCTTCGGTTTCCCCGATTATCACTTGGGTAATTCGCGAGAGAGATGAAATTTGGGGTTCTGATGATGACACCGATATTGAGTATATCTATCAGCATTTACTGCAACAACATGAGACGTCTATCTTAAGTGCGGAGCAGATTCGTGACGGTTGGCTCGCTCATATCTATTCTGATGACAATTCACCGCACATGAGAAATGGTCAGCCAGAAAATTATCTCTGGGTGTCTAACCAGAGAGCGTTTACTCTCATGAACGAGCAGGGGTTGCTTCCTCCAGCCACGAGCGACCCGGCGAACAATGAATACTTCGATATGATCGATGCGCAATTAACGACGGAAGTTTTCGGTCTCTATGCTCCAGGGCGACCCGATATGGCGCTAAAAATGGCGCACTTGCCGGTGCGCGTGACTGCTCATGACGAGGCCGCATTAGCTGCCGAGTTCTACATCATAATGCATTCTCTCGCTGCTGTAGTCGATCCTAGCCAGTCTCGCAAAGAGCAGATTCATGATATGGCAGCGCAGGCCCGTGCGCTGACTCGAGATGATTCGTATATAGCTAAAATGCATGACTTTGTGTTTTCTAGATATCAGGCGGGCGTTTCTTGGGAGCAAGCACGCGACGATGTCTATCAACGTTATCAAGTAGAAGCGCAAGACGGATATGATCTCAGTGGACGTACCCTTTCCTGTCTTGGCTGTTTCGCGGCGGGAATAAATTTTGCTGCCAGTATGGTAAGCCTCTATTTTGGTGAAGGGGAGTATCAGGAAACAGTCAAGATCGCCGTCTTGGCAGGCTGGGATTCCGATAATCCTGCAGCGACCTGGGGAGGGCTCATAGGTTTTATGGGTGGACGCAATGAGTTAGAAGCTGACTTTGAGCTAGCCATGTCAGACCGCTTCGATATCAATCAAACAAGATATGGCTTCCCGTTAGCAGATGGCATTGATACTTTTCCTAATATGTCAGCTGCTGGTCAAAGTATTGTCGATAGAGTCGTAGTAGAGGGGTTGCAAGGCAGCATCGATGGCAATGTCTGGCGGATTCCAGCTCAATAAGTAGAATAAAGACAATATGGTGATTGTGCTCAGCTCCTTGACCAGCGGAATTTGAACCAATTGAGTTCCTCAGTCGAACTTTGTCAGAAATAT
>Ga0302118_10000882_pt1 | contig 14590 bp, 6 predicted proteins | sample AG5_331_MG_FD_203126 | JGI IMG/M metagenome (GOLD analysis project Ga0302118, IMG submission 203126) | Marine microbial communities from Western Arctic Ocean, Canada - AG5_33.1 | ecosystem: Environmental > Aquatic > Marine > Oceanic | place: Canada: Western Arctic Ocean | collected 2017-10-01 | reverse complement strand
ACCCGAGCAAACACTCCTGAGTATCTAGTTATGAGGTTTAAGAAAGAAGCCGCAACCGCTAGACGTAATACTAAACTAAGATTATCAAACATTAAAATAGAGGAAATTGCTCAAGTTATGCGCAACAAATCCAAAATCATAAAACACTAAAATACTATGGAATTAGTCCACACGTTTTCCCAGGGGAAAATGAATAAAGACCTTGATGAGAGATTAGTTCCCAACGGTCAGTATAGAGATGCTTTGAACATTAATGTGTCTGTTTCAGAAGGGAGCGATTCTGGAGTAGTTAAAAACGTAAAAGGTAATTTAGAATTAAAATCAAAATCATTAAACGTATCTACAGGAGTTTATACAGAGTGGACATCTAATTATATAGATAACGCTTTACAAAACCCGATCTGTATTGGATCCATTGCTGAAAACGTTAATGGAAAAATATACTGGTTTATTGCTTCAAACAATATAAGCGCAATTGCTGAGTATGATAAAAATAGTGGGTTAATAAAACCAATATTAATTGATACTCAGAATATACTTAAGTTTTCTGAAGACTATTTAATAACAGGTATAAATATAATAGAAGATTTACTTTTTTGGACAGACAACCAAAAAGAACCAAAATCAATAAATATAAAGGACTGGGCAAATTCTACACCTGATTTTGCAACACATTCTCAAATATACGGCAGAGCTTTTATTGAAAGAGACGTAGTGGTTATAAAACCAGCCCCTTTAGCTCAACCTTCTCTAACCTTAAGCAAAGACTTAGGGGTAGGCTCTACTAATACTACTGCTGTATTTAATTTTATAGAGGTTGTTTCGCCTCCGGTAGCATCCGGAAGCATAGGCGGATCTATTCCTATTGGAGCTTCTGTTTCGATAACCCTGGGTTCACCTATAAACGTATCAGCGGGAAACACTTTAAACTTTACAAGTGACACTCCTAGTAGCGAAGGATATGACCCAGTTGATAGCGATGGAAATGAAGAAGTATATAATTTTACAGTTAGTGTAGTGACTATGACCGGAGGCGGTACGGTTCTTAACGGTATTATACAAAGCGGAACATCAGAAGTGGTGTCTGGAGCGTTTGATTATGAGGTTTCTACTGCTGGAGAAAGAACTCTATTTGACTTAAAATTCCCTAGATTTGGATATAGATATAAATATCAAGGAAATCAATACTCTCCTTTTTCACCATTCTCTGAGGTAGCTTTTTTACCAAGCAACTTTGAATACAATTCTGCCAATGGTTACAATTTAGGAATGACCAATAGCGTAAAGAGAATTATATTAAGTGGATTTGATTCTCCATTACCTGCTGATGTATTAGAGTTAGATATATTATACAAGGAAGATGATGGATCAGCTGTATATAAAGTAGAAAGCTTATCGCCTGAAGACCTTAGTATAAACTACATAGAGTATGGAATAACCAACAACAGCAATGCTACCGTAAGTTTTGATTTTACAAACACAAAAAAAGACTCTCAGCAAATATCTGTATTTCCTACACAAACAGTAAGTATAATAGCGGCGGAAAGCACATTAGTTCCGTCTTCACTGACAGGTGTGGTTATTGTACCTACTAATTTAGGAACCGTTTTTGAAGTTTTAAGTGAGCTTATATATTCATTAGTACCTTCTAACCAAATATTAAGACCCTGGGACAATGTGCCTAGGCAAGCTAAATCTCAAGAAGCTATATCTAACAGAATTATATACGGGAATTACTTACAAAATTACAATGTATCTTCTAATATAAAATTCGATTCCGCGAACACTTTAATTAGTCAAACGCCTATTATTAACGTAGGAGATCCTTTTAAATCTATTAAATCTTTAAGGACATATCAAATAGGAATTGTTTATAAGGATAAATATGGTAGAGAAACACCTGTTTTTACAGATCCTTCAGGAGTCATAAGTGTAACAAATAGTCTTTCAGACACAGCTAATAGCTTAAAGCTAAAAGTAGCATCGTTAAGCCCTAAAAACACAGACGGTTCTGAAATGTTTGATTCTTTTAAGATCTTTATAAAAGACCCTGCGGCTGAATATTATAATGCAGTTGCTGATCGACTATATGAATCTGAAGATGGAGAAAGTGTTTGGATTTCAATGCCTTCCGCAGAAACTAATAAAATTACAGAGGGGGACTTTATAGTTTTAAAGAAAAGAAATGACGCTCCTATACCTGTAAAAGATTATCCTAATAATAAATTTAAAGTTTTATCAAAGCAAAACGAAGCACCTGCGGAGCTTGTAAAAACCACAAGAAACATATCTTCTTTAAACTACGCGTTTGACGAGCAGTTTGGTACAGGAGCTGATGCTACTTATAAAATATTAGGAGCTACGCCCGTTGCTGGATATTCTCAATTTTTTATAGCAGGACAAGAAAACGAAAACGGAGTTATAGCTGCAACTATGGAATTTTGGACTGTAGGTAATAAAATTAGATTTACAGACAGAGTCAGTGTAACCCAATACTATGAGATAGCTTCAGTAGAGACTGATCCCGCGGGAGTTAATGAACTTAGAATCACGATTTCCACACCTTTTACAACAGATGTAAACTTTTTATATGAAGATCCAGCGTCCCCGACCTCTCCGTTAGTTAGTGTATTTAACACGATTGAAATAGCTAATGAGGTTGAAACGTTAGGGAAAGGACAATTTCAAGGAAGATTTTTTATAAGATTACAAAAAACGCCCACCTTAATGGCTAATTTTGTTTCGGATACAGAATTAATTCCAGCAGCTACTACTATAGTAAGCACAAGTTATGATGCTGATCGATACCTATTATATTCTGGGGGTGGTGGTGTTTTACAAAACTCAACCGGTAGCCAAATTGGAAGCGGAACAAGATTAAGTAATAACATTCCCCGCCATAACGGGGGTTTAAGTACACCTCATCCAAATGATACAGGGCAATTCGGTAGTTTATGGCAAATACCTTATCAACCAGGAGAATGGTGGGACTTTGTTTTTGAAAGAAAATTAACAAGTAGAGGTTCTGGTGATTTTGGTAGAGCTTATAAAGTAGGCTCTAAAATAAGATTTTCCACGCACCCAGCGGTTTATGAAATAATGTTTATTTACGAGTTTACTCAAAACAGTGGATCCTCTTACGTAAGATCATTCACTAGATTAGATAGACCTTTAGAAGCTTCTATATCTCCTTTTCAAATTGACACGGTAGGGTCGCCTGGCAATAGTGTATTTGTTGATGGTGTAGAAATATTTAACGGGACAGGGAAACCTTTTGTTACCGTTGATATATTAAAACCTGCAGAAGTTAAAGAAATAAATTCAGCTGAACCCGCAATATTTGAAACAGAGCCAGTAGAGCAGGCGGAATTAGATATTTATTACGAAATTTCAGATGCAATACCAATGTCTCAATACAATAACTCTCATTCAAGTTCTTGGTTTAACTGCTACTCATTTGGTAACGGTGTAGAATCCAATAGGATCAGAGATGACTACAATGCTTCTTATATAAGAACCGGTACTAAAGCTAATGCAGTTTTAGATATACCTTATAAAGAAGAAAGATTAAATAATAATCTTATATTTTCAGGTATTTTTAATTCAACATCTGGTTTTAATCAACTAAACCAATTCATACAAGCAGAAGCAATAACTAAAACATTAGATCCTCAGAGTGGTCCTATACAGAAATTATTTGCAAGAGAAACAGATCTATTAGCTTTATGCGAGGATAAAATTGTAAAAATTCTAGCAGATAAAGACGCTATATACAATGCTAATGGAAATGCTCAATTGACAGCCTCCAATAATGTTTTAGGTCAAGCAATAATACCGTCTAGCTTTGGTATGTTTGGGATTGGCAAACACCCAGAGTCATTTGCTTCTTATGGCTATAGAGCATACTTTACAGATGGGCTTAGAGGTAAAGTGCTTAGGCTTTCTGCTGACGGGGTTACTCCTATTAGTGATTACGGAATGGGCGACTTTTTTCAAGACAATCTACCTTTAAACAATAAAATTATTGGTTTCTATGACAATAGTAATGGCGACTATAATGTTTCTTTAAAATCATTAGATTCTGAATCCAGCGCAAAGTATGGGAATAGTACAACAGTTTCTTTTGACGAGGCAGTTAACGGATGGGTTAGTAGAAAATCATATATACCAGAAAACGGTATATCTATAGATACAAAATTGTACAGTTTTAAAAATGGATTAATATGGGAGCATGATAAAAATGATCTGTATAACAACTTCTACGGAATCCAATATAACAGTTACTTAACATTAGTATTCAATGAACAATTTGGCTCTGTAAAAGGCTTTAAAACTATTAATTACACAGGCACGGAGGCTAAAGAAAACATATACAGTATTGCAAGTGCAGGATATGCTGGTATTGATTACTCTATTGCTCAAATAGAAACTATAAAATCTAATGGAGGACCTAATCCTACGAGCGTAACACCTACTGCTGGATGGTGGGTTACTACTGCTAAAACAAATTTAGACACAGGTAATGTGCCTGAATTTATAAACAAAGAAGGTAAATATTTTAATTATATAAAGGGAACTTCTACTAGTATATCTAACATTAGCACAGAAGATTTCTCAGTACAAGGTATCGGGAGAGCTAGCTCTATAACAGGAGCGAGTGCGAGTGTATTCAACGTAAGAATTTTTGCAGATCCTTCATGCTTTACAAATACTAATCCATAATAAAATGAGTACACAAATTGATAATTTTACAGTAACGGAAGTAAATAGCGCGGTTGCTTTAGGGGGTATTATACCTTCTACTGTGTTGACACTTTCGCCGAATTCTGGGTATGTTATAACGGCTTCTGATTTTTCAGCAACTATTACATCTCCTGTAGACTCGATAGCTTTTTCTCAAGATGGAAATAATGTTCTAATGTCAATTGGATTTAATAGCACAACAGTTAGTTCTGATCTCTCTATACCTATCTGTATGGCGGGGGAATCTACCATTATTCAGGTTAACTTAGAAGTAAGCTTTGGTTTTAATGTATCAAATGCAACCTCAAGCTTAGCGCAGTCTACAATAAATATATCAGGACCTTACAATTCCACTAGCAATGTATTTACAAGTACGTTTACAGCTGACACTGATTTCTACTTTTCAAACACTCCTACATGCACTATCACAACCGGAGATGCCAATAGTTATGCTTTAACGGAAAGTAAGACTTTCGATGGAAACTCAAATTTAACTGCTATAACTTTTACAGCAGCATATACATTTCCTGTAGCCGATGTAACAGGGAACGAAATAGAAGTGATTGCTTCGGCTATTGCTTTACCAGATGTAGCACCTGTAGAAGTTAGATCTTATAACTTTACGAATACCCCGTTTAGTACGTCAGGAGAGACGCGAAGGTTTATTGCGAATGGTACAGCTGGAGCTAACTGGACGTTGACTATCAATAACAGCGCAACTCCAAGTACTTATACTAGTGTTATACCTTCTGGAGGACAAGATTTTATAGATGTAGTTATACCGGCTGCTTTTAATACAACTTACACCTTTACTTTATCTGGTGATTTAGCTTCAACATTTCCTCAAGCAAATCCTTTTACAATATCGCAAGCTGGTGATATTGCTACTTTAACAACCGAATTAATAACTAATATAGCTGTTAGTTCCGCAACTTCTGGAGGCTCTAGTATCGTTACATTAGACACGGTGACGGAAAAAGGAGTACAATGGAGTACAACTTCAGACTTTAGTGTTATAGCGGGATTCACTACGGAAGGAGCAGGGAATGCTAATTTTGTTAGTAATATTACTGGATTAACAGGATCATCATATTATTTTGTTAGAGCTTACGCCACTAGCTCTTCAGGCACAGGGTACGGCCAGGTATTGCAGTTTGCTACAGATACTGCATCAAACTTAATATCTTTATGTTATGCATCTACAGAAAGCGCTTTATGTTGTGGAACAGCACAAGCAGCAACGGTATATGTAGTAGCTGGAGAAACATTCGCAACAGCAACAAACTTTTATTCAAACTCGGATAGGACAGCATTGTCACCAGCAGGATTTTATAGTCCTAATTCTGGAACTTGCTCAACACCTTAATAACTTTAATATATGGCATTAGCAACTTACAGACGACAAACATCATTGAGCTTAGGGGCAACTACAACTTGCCCAGGTTGTCCTCCTCTTCTTAATTCAGCGAGTACTTCTTACTCTAATGATCTAGGAGCTTGCGCTTCAACTGATATCCCAAACTCATTTTATTTTACAGGAAACATTATACAGCCAGGGGTTACTGTGTATACAGATGTGGGTCTTAGTAATATATTTGTAGGAAACAGTGGTCATTACCGGGTAGATTCAACGGATGCTACTAGATCTATTCAAATAAACCAATTTGGTGTAATAATTAACAACATGGCACTTTGCCCATAAAAATAAAAATAATTAAATGGATTCAATAACACTAGCATTCCCGCAATCCTTAAACGTGTCTATACAAATAGGAGATACAGCTTACTATACTAACGATCTTAATGGAAGAGATATTGTACAAATAGGTGTTATAACAAGTATATCCTCAAACTCTATTGATGTTGATATACCTAACAACGTAGTTAGACCTTTGTTGACTTCGTTTATTTTGTTTAGTAAAACAAACTCTGCTAATCAAGGTAGTCTAAAAGGGTACTATTTAGAGGTTACTTTTGCAAACGATTCTGATAAAGTAGCGGAACTTTTCTCTGCTGGGTCAGAAATATTTGAAAGTAGCAAATAATATGTAATAATAACACTATAAAACTAATATAATGGTAGGACAAGTAATAGGCGGTTTAACGGGCATTGCTTCAGGCATAATAGGATCTGGAAAAAGAAAACGAGAACAAAGAGACGCCCAGGCAGAGTATGATAAAAGAAAAGGGGAGTACGAAGGGTTAGATACGTCTAACGTATATGCTGATATGGAGAACACAATGGAAGACCTAACAGTTAATACGCAACAAGCTGACTTCCAGGCCCAGCAATCACAACAAGGGTTATCTAATATAATGGGAAGCATGCAAGGAGCAGCGGGGGGTTCTGGCATTGCAGCGTTAGCTCAGTCTTTAGCGGGACAACAACAGAATCAAGCTAAGCAAGCCTCGATGGACATAGGGAGGCAAGAACAATCAAATCAAGCCGCTGAAAGACAACAAGCTGGCAATTTGCAATTGTACGAGAAAAAAGGAGAATTAATTTCTAGAGACGCAGAACAAGAAAAAACAGAAACGTTAATGGGTATGTCTCAACAGAGATTAGGAGCTGCTAACGCTGCTAGACAGGAAGCGACTAGCTCAATAGTAGGAGGCGTTGGAAGTTTAGCATCAGCTGGAGCTGGATTTATCGACCCAAAAAGTACTCTAGGTAAATTCGTTAACCAATAATATAAATTATGAATAAACAACTAGTTAAAGGAGAAGCTTTTGTAAGGCAAACCGCTCAGCCAACCTGGAATAAAGCATTAACAAGTAGTCTAAATACAGGGTTGGATCAACTTGCTCAAATTAATGCAGCGAAGAAAGCAGAGAGAAACCAAATAAACAATAAGGTTTCTACTTACATAAATCAGTTAAACTCTGATATTGATTTAACTAATCTAAACGATTCTCAACAACAAGCTGTTACAAATTATTTAGTTCAAGAAAGAAACAAATATGCTGAGGCGGCTACCCAAATAACTAAGATTGAAGATCCTTCATCTCAAGAGTATTTAGATTATAGAGATCAAATGAACGGTATTCAAAGATCGTTTGGCAATTTAGCTAACCAGCTTAACAAATACAAAGAAGATAAAGTTTCTTATTTAAAAGATTTTGACGATAGAAGAGTTTCGGACGGTAATGAAATAGGATCACTAAAAAAAGCATCAAGAATTTACACAGATGAAGGCTCAATGGGTATTGGCCCAGGAGGACAGGTTACTTTTTGGGATGATGACGATGGAAAATATGAAAATTATTCTACCATACAAAAACCATTTTTAAAAGATTTTAGAGCAGCTGATTCTATATTGCAACTTAACGAATCTGTGTATAGCGCAGGACAATCATTGTCAGGAGCTAGACAGGATATGATACGGAATAAGTTAAAAAACATGATTAGCTCGGGAGGTAGAGATACCGTATTGTCGTTAGCTTCAGATGATTTTTTAATAGAGGGCGGATTGAATTTACAAGACCCTTCTTTGTTCGAGCCTGAAAACCAAGACCTACTTGCGGAAACTGTTTTGAACAGCTACATGGATGCATTGACAAACACTTCTAAACAAGGAGCTAATGATAAAAGACCTGCCAGCGGAGGGGGGTTTAGTGGGGCTTTAAAAGATGAAATATCTACATCTGAAGGAGTAGTAAACGATGCCCTCAACTTTTCTACGCTTACTAAAAATGTGCCAGGAAAACTTCGAGAAAACAAAACTAAAGTTCTTCTTAATGAACTTAATAAAATAGATACATCCTCAAATGTAAATTATTTAACACGTGGTGAGATGTATAACAAGTATCTTGAAGTAAATGAAATAGAAGACGAAAGCAAAGAGGACAGGGATAACTTTAAAAAGGAATTTGGTAATTCGCAAATATATACCTACAACCCTAAAACTAGAAGCTTAGGTGATTCACAAGCTGTGAATATAAACACAGACAACCCTAAAGACTTATATAAATTTTACTTAGATAATCTTGACTTAAGTACGAAAGCTAGAAATCACTTCTACAACAACTACGACAATTACACAAAAAGTTCTACTCCTAGTAATAGTTCAACAAATTCCTCTAAAAGCGGAGGATCATTAGACAATATTTAATTAAATGGAAAAACTATACAACGCACTTTCTGAACAAGGTAAATACACTAAGTCTTTCGAAGATTTTCAAACACAGTTTGGATCTAAGGAAGGTCAGGAAAAACTATACGGAGCATTAGAAAGCTCAGGCGACTACACTAAATCTTTTGAAGACTTTAGTAGTCAATTCTTTAGCAGTGAGCCAGCAAAGACAAACGACTCTGCAAGTGCGGATCCAGCTGTGGAGTCAAATCAAAACAGTACGGATTCAGAATCGGAAGAACCTTTATCGGCGTGGCAATCAATTAAAAATTCATTTTCCAACATGTTTGAACAAGTAGGCGATGTCAAGGAATTCTGGTTCGACGACGACGGAGCTAATTCTTCTTTAGATATAGCTACCAACGCTATTTACAGTGCAATAGCGGGACAAGACTCAGCGGATGAAGTTGGTAAAAAATATGGAGATAATAGTTTTATAGGAGAAGGCCTTGGCAGCGAAGCTACTCTAGAGGCTATAAAAAAATATGAGATTGAGAAGAGTGAATCAAAAGACACTAAAGGTATAATAGAAAGTTTTAAAGATGGAAGCGTTGGAGGAGTTTTAGCAGGTACGGTTAACGCTCTAACTAGTATGGTTGGATCGGTTGCTTATGGCGTAGGAACATTTGGTACTGGGTTTTTTGCTGACTATGTTGCTGAAAATTATGTTGAATTTAATAAATTAAAAGCTGAGAATCTAGGTGTTAGTTTTAATGAATTAGTAAAATCAGGCAAAGCAGACAACGCAATACCTGTTGCTATGGGAGCGGTTTCTGCAGGTTTTGAAATGCTAGGGCTCGGCATTGTAGCTAAAGGAGCTAAAGGGGCTTTAAAAGGAGGCTCAGGAAATGCTGGTATCATAGGAGGCGCTAGCAAATACTTAGCGGAAAAACTAATATACAGTACTAGTGCTAAAACAGCTATGAATGTGCTAGCAACAGGATCTACCGAATTTGCTACAGAAATACTGCAGCATGCTTCTGACCAAATAAACTTAGAGTTTGGTCGAGTGTCCGGAACAGATGAAGAGGCTCAAATAGCTAAAACATTTATAGACGCTATCACTAGCCAAGAAGGTTTAGAAGCAGGTATACAGGGTTTTATAGGGGGTAGTGGTATGACAGCTGGATCATATTCCGCAAAAGCTATGAGCACTATTAGAAGCGTTGTAGATGCAGACGCGGTTAATAAAACTCTTAATGAATTTGCAGTTCTTAAGTCTGCTTATAAAAAAGCCACTGATAAAACAGTAAAAAAAGGTTTGCAAAACCAATTAGATGCTAAAGAATCTCAAATAGCAGAATTAGAAGTTAAAGGGCGAGAAATATATGAAAGCTTAGATGATAAACAAATTTCTAAAATAGAAAATTTAAGAGATTTAGCTGACGCTGCTGTTTATCAAGTAACTGAGCTTAATAAAAAATTAAGAAGAGGTGAAATATCTGAAGAGGCTTACAGGTTAAGTAAAGGAGGTTTTGATACTCAGTACAAAAAAGCTCGTCAAAGCTTAATTGGTATGGAGCTTGAAAAAAACGTAGGTTTAGCTAGGGAAAAAGCTGAATCTAAAGGATTGGATTTTACAGAGCTAGAAACAACAGCTGAAGTTGAAGCTTTTATGAACAGCGACAAGGTAAGTGAAGGAAATAGAAAAATATACTTTGACAATAAAAGCAAAGGTTATGAAATATCTGGTTTTGCAATTGGGAACAATATAATTATAAATAAAGAATTAGCTAGAAAAACAGGTTCAATTAATGTAGGTATGCATGAGGTTTTACACCCTGTGTTTGAAAAATTAGTAGGTGGCAATGAAGCGCAAGGCAAAATGGTTAAGCAATTTAAAAAAGCCATGACCTCGTCTCAAAGAACGTTTGTTGAAAAACAAATGAAAGAAAGAGGTTATACAGGAAAGGAATATAACAAAGAATACGTTACAGTATTTTCTGATGCTCTTCGGAAAAAACAAATTAATTATGATAAAACCGTATTTGAAAAAATAGGAGACGCTGTTGTAGGTGTATTTAAACCTGTAGGATACACTAATATAGGATTTGAAAACGGTAAAGACGTTTATAACTTTATAAAAGAATACGATAAAAGTGCCGAACAAGGCAAGTTTACAGGAGAAACAACGAAAGCTCTTAAAGATTTTGATTTAAAGAACGCTAAACCTGAGGGTGAATTGTCATTATCTAAAACAGTAGCTGACGCGGAAGCGGCTTTAGATGCAGCAATAGATGCAGATCCTGATAATCCTAGCTATTTAGATAACATCGACAAAGCTGAAGCAGAATTAGATGCAGCTGAGGCGGCTGCAAAAGCTCCACCGACAGTTGTACCTGAGGTTAAAAAAGATCCTAAAAAAGATATTGAGGTATTTCATGGAGGAAATGTTAAAGATATTAAAGGTATAGATGGTGTTGTTTACTTTTCAGAGGACAAAGCTCAAGCAAGCCAATATGCTGAAGGAAACAACGGTGAAGTGCGTGGCTTTAAATTAAACGAAGCTGATATCACAACTGAAGCGCGGATATTTGAAGTTATTAGAGAGTTAGGTATACAACCTAAAGTAAAAGGTTGGACAATAGATGACTCTCGTTTATACGAATTAATAGACGATAGATTTGACAATGCTTTTACTAAGGAAGATTTAAGTAAACTAAACGAAGCTCTTGCTGAAAAAGGCATTAAAGCAGCTAGATTTACAGATACTAATTTAATTACCGGTAAAGATACTGAAAACATTGTAGTATTTGACAAGTCTGCAATAAATCAAAAAGCTAAACCAAAACCTAAAGTAGTTAGACCTAAAGAACCAACAAGGACTACAGACTTAGGGCCTAGAGATCCACTATCGCAAAAAATAATGGACACCTATGATGAAGGAATGGAAGGTGTTGAAAGAACAGAATATAAAGCAAGTAAGCCTTTACCTTCTCGATTAGAAGGAAAGCTAGTGCCTATGTTTGAAGGGTATATTAATACTATTGTACAACAGAAATTCAAGCAATTCGCTAATGAAGCTTTAGAGTTTCAAGATGCTTTGTCTATACTAAGAGCTGAAGTTAGTAATGCTATACGTACGTACAACCCTGCCAAGAACAAAGATTTAGCCGGTTATGTAAAAAAGATAATACAAACTAGACAATCTTTAATGTTTAAGGACGCTAACGCTGAGTTTGCAGCAAGTCTAGATGATGCTAAAGGAGTTAGTACTACAGAAGATACGCAAAGTATAGACAGAAGCGGAACAGTTGAAAGAGGACAAGCTACTTTTGACGAGTTAGATATTGTTGACGATGTTTTAATTGAAGACATTAAAAACGATCTTGAAAAAGAAATAAGAGTTAGAGTGCAGAAAGGAACCTTATCTGAAATGATAGGTGTTAAAAAAGGTAGAGAGACTTATATGGTTTCATGGCTTGAAAATTATGTAAATAAGCAATTGTTTAAGAAGCTAAGTAAAAAGCTTGGAGCTATTGGGGGAGTATACCCTAATGCAGTCATCCCTGGGTCTTATATAGACTTTCTAAACGATCCAAAAACATTTGACATAATAACTAAAGCTTTGCCAATTAAAAGCATTAAGAAGAGCTATAGCAAGTTGTTCCCTGTTGAGAGAGTTGGTAGAGAAGTTACAGCAGAAGGTAATCCTGTATTTAAAATTAGTAAGATTAAACCAAAAGAATTCTTAACCTATTTTGTTAAAGGTAATAAATCAACTGTATTAGAAAGACAAAAGCAATTGTTTAGAGAAATTCTTGAACCATTAGCTAAGCAGGTTGTTGCTGATTACGCTACGCCTGAAAATTTATCTGAGCTTAAATCTATTCAAGAATTAGCGCCCATAGAATCAGTGGATGTTGTTAATAATATGGTTTTAGAAGCTGGACTTAACAACTTAGAGTCACAAATTGATCGCTATAAAGGTGAGCAAAAAACCTTTGATATTATTCAATTTAGTTTATCTAAAAATGAAAAAGCCGAAATTGCTGATAGATTATCTCTTAATAATACTAGTAATTTAACAATGGCTAATGTTGTTTCTCAAATAATTGGGCAAACATTAAAGCCCCTTATAAAAGATAGAAAAAAAGCGGTAAACGATATTGAATATAAGCTTGGACCTGAATTATATGCTAAGGTAGAAGAAACCATAATTGGACCTTACTTAGATTCTTTATTAGCTCTAAAAAACAAAAAAGCTTATCAAAGAGGTTTATTTGCTGAGCAGTTAGCTTGGGATGCTTTTAAAAAGGTCCCAGGTGTAAAGATGATATCTAAAAGACCTTCAGGTAAATCAGGCAGTTCGGCTCCTGATATTGTAATAAGGTATAATAAGGCAACAATTATATTTGAAATAAAAAGTAATAGATATGACAGGGTAACAAGTGTAAACGTACATAACTATACTAATCCTGCTGCATATAAAACAACAAGGGATACTGGTGCTAAAAGCGAAAAAACTATATTTAACGAATTAAAAAATAGTAAAAACTTAAACAGTTTTATTGCCAAGGTGGATAAAATGATGGCCGAGTTTTATCCTAAGCAAAAGAAATATACGGATAAAAATGGAGCTATAGAATTAACCCCAGAGCAAATTGATAGATTAGGTTTAACACAAAGCTTATACAAAGAAACTAGTACAGAGATAAAAGGATTAAATGAAAATTTAGTTGAAACTATATATAATAAAAAAGGAGCTAACTACATAGGATTTGCAGATATAGGGGTTTTTTATGTTGGTAAAAATAAAAACAACTTAAAGGTACCAAAGTTTGAAGTAGATTTATATACAAGATCATGGTTATATAAAAGTGTATTAAAGGTGAATGGAAAGCATTCATTTCCATTAAGAATGTTTACACAGATATCAACAGCTTCTGGTAAAAAATTAGCTGAATCAAGTAACAAATCAATTATTAGCACAGGATCAATAGAAACTATCTTGCAGCCTTCCAAGACAATTAACAAAGATTTAAACCCAAATGCTATTCAATTTAGTTTGACAGGCGCTACAAATATTGAATTTAGAGATACTATTGAGGGAATACAGTCGTCATACTTTGAAGTGGGAGGTGCTGATTATACCGCAGAGCTGTATGATTTTAGCTCATTAAAAGAGGCTGTGATGGTCGATCCTGAACTGATGATTAAGGAAATGCAAGAAGTCTCAGGGGGGCAAAAAGTAACAACTAAAGAATATAAATATCTCACATTTGACCGAGATGGAGACAGTGAGATTATAGGTGCTTATGACGCCGAGTGGAACGGAAAAAGATATGTTTATCCCGAGTCTGATACAAAACAATCTTTAGCTGTATTCGGTTCTCTTGTTAATTACTTTTTAGGTGAAATTAAAAAAAGCAATCTTAAAGGTATTAGTTTTACTGCCGCTGAACCAAGCCGGCAAAGGCTATATAATTCAATAGCAGAGCGTTTCTCAAAGCAAATTGGTTGGAACTACAGCGTAGTAGAAAGACCTCAAAAAGAAGGGGGTCACGTATATTTTATAGCTAAACCCTCAAAAATACAATTATCTAAAAGTAATTCGGAAGATGTTAAAAAAGCTAAAACAATAAGCAAAGAGTTTAATGATATAATACAAGGTGCTACCGGTATTGATACTAATAAAATTGTATCAGAAGCTAAAGGTAAAATTTTAGGTAAAAAGAAAGGTAGATTTAGATTCTTTCTCCCACCTTCAGCAG
>Ga0302118_10000880_pt1 | contig 14600 bp, 14 predicted proteins | sample AG5_331_MG_FD_203126 | JGI IMG/M metagenome (GOLD analysis project Ga0302118, IMG submission 203126) | Marine microbial communities from Western Arctic Ocean, Canada - AG5_33.1 | ecosystem: Environmental > Aquatic > Marine > Oceanic | place: Canada: Western Arctic Ocean | collected 2017-10-01 | reverse complement strand
ACAGTACTAATTTGACGACTAAAACGGTTTAGACGCACAATGGCCCATACTTAAACCCGTTCAAATCCTCTAAAACTAGAGGGTGCCCATTGCTTGAGCATTTTAGAATTTGAATTCAATTACCGCGCTGATCCATTCTGACATCTAACGATTCAATCTCAAGACCAGGCATTGGATTAGCCATCATTGTTGATGCTTCAGCAATCTTTGCTGGATCATTGAAATGATGAGTAGCGTGAACTATCGCTTGAGCAGTAGTTACAGGGTCTTCTGACTTGAAGATTCCAGAGCCAACAAAAATACCATCCATTCCAGTCTGCATCAACAATGCAGCATCTGCAGGTGTTGCAATTCCTCCAGCAGAAAAAGTGACAACCGGAAGTCGCCCCATTCGCTTGACATCCTCAAGAATATCCTCAACCCCTGCAATGCATTCGTCAACTGTGCCAAACGGTGTGTTAGCCAATTCTATTGCCAACTCGCTTTCATATTCTAATTTGAGAAAACCCTCGACAATCTGTTCAACCGCAAAGGAATGGTCCTCTTCATCACATCTTTGTAGCCAATCAATTTCCTGAGCAACTAATCTTGCGTGTTGCATCGCACAAACCACATTTCCAGTTCCTGCTTCACCCTTTGTGCGCATCATAGCAGCGCCCTCAAATATACGCCTAACAGCCTCACCTAGGTTGGTGCACCCGCAGACAAAAGGAATGGTGAAATCATTTTTAGGGATGTGATAAAATGGATCTGCTGGAGTTAATACCTCTGATTCATCCACCATATCAACGCCAAGTGCTTCCAAAACTCTTGCCTCTTCGCTGTGTCCAATTCTAGCCTTTGCCATTACAGGGATTGAAGTTGTCTCTATGATTCCTCTGATGAGGTCTGGGTGACTCATTCGAGCCACGCCGCCGTCGGCGCGGATATCGGAAGGCACGCGTTCTAGCGCCATCACTGAAGTTGCCCCTGCATCTTCTGCAATCTGTGCTTGCTCTGGCGTTACAACATCCATTATGACGCCCCCCTCCTGCATTTTTGCGAATCCTCGCTTGAGAAGTTCTGTGCCGTGCCGCATCTCTGTCATGTCAATAGCCATGTGAATCAACTATTGCGGGTCGCCTCTCGCTCATCAATGTTAGTCCGTTTCAAAGAACCGGGAAATTTCAATTATCAAGCATTTTACTAACACAACTGAACAAATGTATGGATGATTCAATTAGTTACTCTAGTGGGTGGTCAACACCCTCTTCACCAAGTACCCATTTCAAGCATTTGATGACACCTTGTAGTGCCTTGTAATTGCGAGCTGCTTCTTTCATACCCTCTTTATCACCATTATCTCGGCATTCCTCAAACCAACCTTGCCACTCAACTCCACGCCCTTCTGCAATCTCAAGCATGTCCTCGATTTCATCCCATTGGCGGTCGTAACTACGATGTGGCGCCTCGCTGTCTGTCTCCATCTGAACGCCGCCGCCAAATCCGCATATTTGAGTCTGATGCCGAATTGAACAAATATATCCCAATGTAGAGGTGTATGTATTGGGTGCGCTTTTATCTGTACAATTTATTGTTCCCCAACGGTAAGCCTGAGTGATGACAATTGGGAATATGCCTCAGCCCTTATTGTCTGAAAGACAATCCTGCTATTTTGGATTCAGTTCTAACCAAATTATTGGCCTTTGATATTAAGAATGTGAATCAACACAATTTGATTCATTCGGATTTCTTACTACTACCGCGATTTCCTCGCCGTGCCAAAGTGGTTTTCCGCCCCTTTCTTCTGTGATTTGAACGACTATTATCCTCTGCAACACGTCCTGCAGTGCCACCAAGAGAGAGTGCACCGGAACCCATCAAGTTTGAAACCAGATTATCAGCTAGTTTTTCATCTTCTTGAGGTGTACTAGTTGACTCTTCAATTGATTTATTGTGAAGAGTAATCCATGATGACCTCTCATCTCTAATTACTTGTATTTCTTTACGAGCGGTGGTAACTTGGGCCATTAATTCTTCAATTTGTTGGTGGACAGCGTCGGCATCCTTTCGACATTTAATGAATGAATCGTGAAGCCTGTCACCTTCAGCCTTTAGGAAATCTCGTTCGTCAAATTTTGGTTTTACTTCTTCCCAGATTTTATCTGCTTCCTCATTAAAAGCGACCATCTGTTTGTGTTCTTCATCTGCTTCTGCTTTGAGTTGCTCAATTGAACCTTCAAGGTCATTGATATCGATCTTTATTCGCAACTCTTCCTGGACTTGAGGTTCAAGTTCTTTGATATCATTTTTCAAGGACTTCAATTTTTTATGAAGGCGGTTTTCTGCATCTAATTTAAGAGTACCATCTCTCTCTAATCGGAATTCAATTTGTTCTACTTCAGAACTTTTCTCTGAAAGTTGCAAAATTACTGATTTGTCTTTATTTGATTTTGTTGATTTTGAACGTGAAAATAGATTTCTTAATTGTTCTTGGATTGCATCTCTTCTGGCTTGGTGAATTTTCGCTTTGACTCTAACCTCTTTTTGAGATTCAAGTATTTCTTTAATTTCTTCACGTAGAGAGCCATATTGCTTCTGAACAGAATCTCTTTTATCGGCGTATGTACGAGCAGATTCGTTGTGAGTACGTCTTTGGTCTGAGAGCTTTCTCATCTTTGCTTCCATTGCTTGAAGCAGTTCTCGAACCCCCTCCTGCTCAGGGTCGACCTCTTCCTTCTCTCGTGCCATCGGCATCGCCGACTCATCAATCCCATATCAAGTCGTCTTTGCTTGCAAGTTAATCAGTACGCACCAAAATTCGGGATTGAAGTGTGTTTGAAAGGCGCATACTTACCCCATTAACCAACCAATCATCACCATTGTTCTGTACCATTGAACCGACATTAATACCCATATCTGAAAGGGTGCGGGAATCCATCCCATCAATAACCACTAACTCTACTTGTCCCACAGAGTTTACAGGTAAAGCAGAAAGTGGCAACAATACGCCCTCGATATCGCTATTAATAGTTCTATTAGCAGCAGGTATCTCATTACCATCAATTGTGTGACTAGGATACCCTAGCAATCGGTCTATAGCAGATTCTAAATCATCTGTCAAAGCGTGTTCCAGACGGCAAGCAACATCTTTTACATCTCCTCTGAAATCCAACATCTGAACCAGAAAAACTTCCATTAATGCTTCTCTTCTTTTGACACGGCTAGCCGCATCAATACCTAGTTGAGTTAATGTCACACCTTTGTAAGGGACATAATCCACGAACCCTTTGCGCCCAAGTCGTTTCAGCATCTCACTTGCACTTGGGGCTGAAACGCTCATCTCTTCGGCAATTCTACTAGTACGAATCGGCTCCTTGCTATCTATTAGATGAATTTGAAACAGTTTCTTGAGATACATCTCTTGATCTTCTTGAATAGGAATAGACATATTTTCACCTCATTGTTTTTCAGCCATGAACTTAGTTTCACACCGTGGGCATTTGGCCATAATTGGTCGCCTATCATAAGGTACTTTCAATCTCTGTCCGCAAGATGGGCAGCGAATTTCATCACCCACTGAAATTGAAGATAAAGTAGTTTTAACCGTGCTTTGTGGCTTGGCTTTCTTTTTCTCCACTTGTTGATGTTTTGCAGATTCTTGAGATGAAACGGCGGCAACTTTCTTCTTCAATTCGCGGCTGGCTGTTTGTGTGGTTTCTGACGCCGCGACTTGCTCAATATCTTCATCATCTTTGACTACCTTTTGTGGCTCTGGTTCTGATATTTCAACTGGAGTCACAGGGAATACATGTGTACATGCAGGGCAACGCGCTTGACCATCATAATCGTTCGGAACACGCAGTGTCATGCCACATGAAGGGCAACCAACTTCCTGTTTACCCGTAGGATTCAACCTCTCCTGCCTAACCTTTTTGGCATCTTCTTTTGCTGTTGCTCTTGCCTCTCGCCTTTGTGTTCGCTGCTGTTTCTTATCACCAGGATCTTCCCCTTGCCATACAAATACGAATCGTGCCACTGCAGAGACTACGATTCCAGCTATGGCCCCATAAATGATGGCTGCCCAAGGAATTTCAAAAGAATCAGAAATGGTTGGGGCTTTGGATGGATATGATTTCGTTGTCATTGTTTGGCTCCCACCACTGCGCCATTCTAGGTGTAGCCCCACAGATACCCCTGATGGCCAATTGTTTACGCTAATTTCACCTGATTGGCTATCCCCTGCTTCTACCAATGGTGCTGATTCTTGCCACAGGATTTCATTGGTTGAGGACACTTTGAGCACTAGGACGCCCCCCGCAATATTGTCACTACCATCATTCGACAATGTGTAGGCTATTGTAACAGACTCACCATTAACTGGAACTGCAGGATTTGACACCCCTAAGATTGCACTTGGCTGAACATCTGGTTCACTCGCTGAACGTGTGGAGTTCATTTGCGATAATGATGCAGGAGCCCAATCTGTAACGGTCAATGATAACCAAACCTCTTCAGCAACTTGAGGTTCACCTAAATCAAAGGAAAGAGAACGTTGCCCAGGTGCCAACTCTATATCAGTATCAATCACTGTTACAAAACCATCACCATTTGAGTGGCCAACCTGAACCCTAACTATACGGGAACGACCTTCGGATAATTGTAAGTCAATGTCAGCAACTAAGCCATCAGAAGTGGTCCAATCAACGGATGTAATTTCACCACCCAATTGTTGTGAAGGTGAAACTTGGACTTCGACCTGCCCTGAAAGATTCACATCAACTAAACCATCTTCACTTACCACAGCCCAAGATAGAATACGACTTCCTGCACCCCCCTGAAGTGTGTGACTTACGTCCAATTGCAAACTATTACCGACCGAAAATTGCCTTGATAACCCATCTGAAGAACCTCCTGAATCACTAATCGAGAGCCTTGCATTACCTTGGTAATCACCACCATTGTGGGCAATTAGTGTTGCTTGTAAGTCATCACCCACATGGAAATTAGTTCCGACAATAGCCAAACCGGCACTACCAGCAGCAGAGAAATGCGCAGCATCCATATCGTATGAATGGGAAAAACTCGTTACTGAATCATCATGAAGTCTAACAGTAGTTGGTACTGAGCAAGCCAAAGCACCGGGACGGACAGAAAGTGAAAATTGTCGTGATTGGCCCTCACCTTGATTTACATAGAAAGATTCGCTGAATACCACTGAATTAGAAAATGTACATTGTAGTTCTCCGACCCATGCCAACTCGCCAGAGTTACTCAAATCCACTGTCCAAATAACCTGCTGCCCTAACTGAGGAGTAGAGTTGTCGGCGTTTGCAATAATATCTAATCTTGCTAATGGCGGGGGACCAACTGACATTTCATGAGTTGTCACTTGCCCTGACAAGTTTACTTTCAAAGTTGTCAAATTACTTTCAAATAATTGTGGGATTGTAAAGTTGACTGGAGTTGAAGATTGTGGAGGGATGGTTAGGTTTTGAAAAAGATAAGGTCCGTTGTCAATAGCAAATCCGATGCTACCATTGAAGTCTACCTCGCCGGAATTGCTTACTGGAACTTCAGCCCAACCAGTATCACCATCCCTAAATGACGCATTACCACTGGCTTCACCACTGATTGAGTTGACTGGAATGATCTGCCACTGACTAGTTTCGCTGACTTGTGCATTGGCTGGTGCTAATCTCTTCACAAATTGGCTAATTAGGCCTGTATGGTTGGCAAATGGGGTACCCACCTCGCCATAGAGTTGTAAATTCATTGTGTATTGACCTATTGCGAGTTGTGAAATATTGAATTGAATAGTTGTGATTTCATCTGATGTAAGATTGAGTGACACATTTTCACTAGCAATAATTGTGCTCTCACCTTCAACGAGTGTCATATTGAGTGCACCTACAGAAGCAACATCATGAGATCGGACATTAATTGAAATATTCACATCACCCACCCCTTCTTCTAAATCGCCAACAATCACTAGAGTTGTTGAGTCTAAAAGTAAACCCGAACCATTGGCTGAAACCACCGAAAGAAGAGGGATTACAACTAACAGAACGCAGAGACTTGCAAAAGTCTGGCGGACATAGGAGGCCCTCATCGTTAACGCCTGCGTCAAGACGGATGAATGACCTTTACTATCCATCGGATAGCAAAACCTCACCTTTATGAGAGATAGTTGGGTGGGCGGCTTACCTATGGATGTCAATACACTACTTGCCATGACTCCAGAGGAAGTGGCACAAGCGATTATTGCCCGCCGTCACGAATTGAGTGATACTCTTCCAAATATTGTTCGCGATAGAAAACAAGAACTTGACCAACTGAATCCATTAGTAGAAGCAGCGCTTAAAGAGAGGGATAAAGCAACTGATGAAGTCTCAAATTTGAAAGAAAAGAGAGATTCTCTCCAATCCGAAGCAAAGGAACTACGGAAGAAACTCACCAGCCTACGTGAAACTTTGATCAAAGAGAACAAACTCAAAAATCCAAATCCTGGTTGGGCAAAGGAAAAACTTGCCCAAAAGTTGGCAGATATCGATGAGAAAGTTGAGACATCCGCTCTTGATTTGAATAGTGAGAGAAAATTACTACGACAAATGCGAGAACTTACTAGGTCTCACGAAGAATGGGTTGCACAACGGCTTGATTCCAACCCTGAATTGAAAGAATATCGAGAGGGTTGGCAAAAACATAGTCAACTACTCAAAGATGCTGATTCGGCACACGTAAAACTAGTTAGTTTGGCAGAAGCAAGTGGGGAGCATCACACCAAGTATGCAGAACATAAGGAAGTACAACGTGAAGCGCAAAGTCAACTTAACCGTTCCAAATCACTCCTATCATCTGTGGATGACATAGTTAGTTATTGGAATCACCGAATTGAAAATGGATTTGAGGACCTAAAGGATGGCTCTGGAGACTTGATGGCAGCTAGTCGCATGGTTACAGAAGGGAAACCATCTAGCATGCCACAAAGACCTGCTGTGGTGGAGCGTGGAGGTGAGGAAGAATGAGTAAGCAAACTAATTCCAAGCCTAAGGACGAATCACACAGTGATAAGAAACAGAAGTCAAATAGAGGTCACAAGGGTAAAAAATCAACTCGCCGAGATTTCTTTGAAGATCTTAGAGAGCTTGAAACTCATGAGATTGAAGATATGCTCAACGACAATAAAGCATCTGCAAGGTCAATGGAGTCACAACTTGAATCTCTAGAAAGCGAGCGCAAATCATTGATTTCAACAGTGCAAGTACTTCGCACTGCCCTGTATAATTCAGGAGGGGTTTCAAAAGAACGCCGTAATTTGTTGAATGAGTTACGAGAAAGGAATAAACAAATCAATGAGGCGAAGGGAATTCGTGATGATATCAACGTACGAATATCCCCTCCTTTGAATCTAATAGAAAGATTACTCAAGAGAACTTGGCGTGATTTGACAATAATACGCGATGACCCAAGTAAGGCACCGAATCTTGCCAATGAAATACAAAAGTTTTCATTCTTCTTTGAATTGAAGATAATGCACAAACTAAAACTTCAGTCAGATGCAGCACATCAACGGTTCGTGGAGTTGATTCGAATGCAAAAAGAAACCATCAAAAAACTTGATGGATTACAAAATGAATCAAGTGGGATTGCTGCAAAAGCAGCTGATGATAACCCTCGCTTATCTGGTACAAAAATAAGTAGAAAAGAAGAGAAGGACCTCAATAACCGAATTGAAAAGATGCTTGAGTCTATTCGTAGCCAGCGCTCAGGATTACGCCGTGTCAAGCGAGAGGTTGGTCGTCTCGAATCATTCAGTAGAATTCGCAAAGAGGATGAAAGCCGAGGGCGAAAGGTTCGCAAGCGAATTAACACACTCAGAGAACATGCAATGAGTGGGGGCACACTATCAATGGAAGATATGGCTAGAATCCTTGAGACGGGCGGTCTATCTCAACTACAGAGTTCTGACTCCTCGAAGACAACTAAGAAGAAGAAAAATGATTCTAGACGAGGTGGAAGAAGCAAAACGCAACCCCGCCGAGGAGTTGCTCGTTCACATCAGAGACGAGAAGAATAAGCATAAGTTTGCGCACCTTGTTTATTGACCTCTTAGGTCCACCCAAGTATTGTGAAGGCCACAATAGTCGGCAAAGTTGCGGAGATTGAAGGCGTATCTTGGTGTGCAATATCATCAATAGAGGGATTCATCCATGAAGTTGAGGGTGCTCCAGCAATTTTCCTTGAAGCAATCGGATCTTTAGTACCATCAATACTCAATACTGCTGGTTTACTTCTCTCTAATATTCAACTAGGTGAACCAAGAATCGTGACTTTGAATGGAGCAGAGGGGATTTTAGTCGTTGCAACAATCAATGATTCTTACTCAATTGTTTGCAAAACAGAGAAAGGCGCAAATCTTGGAATGGTGCGAAAACAGATGGAGATTGCATCTGAAAACTTGCTGCCACTACTCTAACTTACTATTAGGAATTCAAGTTAGTACTTCATCGAGCCGATCCTGTTCAACCGCATTCCGTAGTTCCATGGCTATTCTTCGTCCGCTACTCATTGGCTTTCGCCATGTTGAATTTCCATATGGGTGGCCTACACTCATATGCACATTTGTCCCCCCTCCGACACGAGGAGCAACGTCGTAAATTGAATAGTTCATGTCTTTATCAATACAAGTTTGTAAACAAAATGGACCAATGATTCCTGGGTCGTAATGTTCCTTACTAGCGGTGATGAATTTTTCACCCAATGCAAAAGCCTCCTCAAGTAAACTCTCTCTAATGGTTGCCGTGTTATGACCTACTACCGTCATCTCTGGTATTTGTTGATGGATTGGCATTGTCATTTGCTGTGGTGCAGGTAGTCTCACATGGCCATCTAGACTGGATTCAAATCTCCAGTCAACACCTAGTAATTCTAGTTTAGAACTCTCATCTTCCAACGGACTATAGAAAAAGTTGAGGTTGAACACCGGACCAATCACATATCGTTCAATTCTAGCACCTGCTAAACTTTCTTCATCTATTACTCCCTGTTGAAGGAGTGCCTTTGATTTCTCTTGATACTCTGAATAAGAAGCGCAGGTGAAAAATCCGCGCTCAAGTTTCTTCTCTGCATGATGCAATTTAACAATTACCAAACAATCGATATCTTCTGGGTTATCAATTGCTTCAGGATAAGGTAATCCAGCTTTATCAAGAATCCAATAATAATCCTGGTCTTCCGTGCGTTCTTCCATTCTAAGCATATTTCGGCTACCAAACATTGGCACCCGGAAATCATTCTCAATTTGTTCCATCCCGCAGTAAGATGTGAATGAGCGATTTGGGATGTAAACCACATTCCTATCCCTCATTATTTGTTGAAAAGATGGGTTTAATACTTCGTCAAATCGGTCAAGAACGATTGCCTTGTCAACCATCCCCCTAGTAACTCTTCCAGATTGGTTACGTACGGTTTTGAAATATTCTGAGTAGGTCTTTTCTCTACCCTTTTGACAATAGGCGACCGTGGGGAATCCTTCTTCTATCGCACCATCACAAATATCCAAAGCAGAATGGCTTGCTGTCATCCCAATACGTAACTTCATGCGATCATAATCATCTAGTATTTCTGAAATGTCATCGGATTCAATCATCTTTAGCACCTCAATTAATCGTCACGCTTCATAGTCATCAATTGCTCAGTTGACAGGGTTTTACCAGCCATTAAAGCGCTCATCAGATCGATGTTACCAGGAAGGGCATCTGCTCGGGAAGGTTGAATTCCTTCCGCACGGTCTTGGGATGCTCTGAGCAGATGTCTTGAACTCCAAATGCAACGCATTGCGACAATGTAGTATTGATGTTCTCGGTCCGCTTCTACCTTAGCGGTAACGAAGGCTCTGTGTGCTAATTCGTGCTCATCATTCAGTCGGCGGGTTTCATCAGTTAATTTGCCCATCAAATCATGAGCGGCTTGAGCGGCATCTGCTGCGGCAATAACTCTACTATGCGCACCATCACAAGCAACACGTAATGCGTCAAGTTCACTGTTTGCATCATTTCCACCTGCAGGTTTCATGCTAGCCTCCGCATCTCTCAGTTTGCGGGAGAATTGCTTCATATCGTTCTGAAATTGCTTCTCAGCCTTCTTTCCAGTGAATTGCCCGCGCTCATACTTGTCTTCAAGCATCCTCATCTGTTTTCGAATAAAATCTGGGCTATCCCCGTCTCGGCGTTTGCCTCTGGTATCTGAATCAACACCATGGATTTCAATTCTAAGAGTGTTGAATTCCTTGTTTGCCTTTTCTCGCTCGGCCTTTGCCTCGCGCACCATGGCGTTCTCTTTATCGCGGACTGTACGCTGGCGCTCAATCTCATCATATATCTCACGCTTTTGGCCATTTACCTGCTCACGGCGTGATTTGTTCTCGACAACTTTTGCGTTCCATTCGTCACGCTGACCTTGATGTTTTGTGATGAAATATTCTGTACTGGAAACGATCTCTTTCAATGCCGACTGCATTAACCACCATCTCCCAATCTCATTCTCACGGCCCATAGGGCCGGTACTTCACAACCCTTCGACTAAGGTGGGGCATTTAACCACTATGATTTTAATGGATGATGGTCTTATTCTGAATACAAGCATATAATCGGTATTTACTTTCAACAACGATAAATACCGAGTATCAAATCGGCATAATGGGAATCATGTATATTGGCGGCATTGCAGGAATGGAGCGGGTACTTAGTCGAGATGCGGAGCCACCATACTTGAGCCTCCTCACGGGGCCACCTGGATCAATGAAAACCAGTTTTTCTCTATCTTTAATATCCAATCACTTGCGAAGAACAGGTGGTTTTGGATTATATTGTACAGTTGAAGAAACCGTTGACAGCCTACTGAAAACATGTAATTCAATGGGATTAGAACTACCACCTAATCTTCAAATCACTGATTTGACAGAATTGAGAAAAGAAAACGAAGCGATGGATTACCTAAAATTTACTCGCCGAATGATTGAACACTTCAAGCAAGAAAGAGGTGACCAATTCTCCGTATTTGTTTTAGACAGTCTTGGAGCTATTTACAGCCTAACTAGCGTTGATGAGGAAATGAGGAAAAAGATGTTCGGATTCTTCGATTTCCTTAGGTCCCAAGGGTTGTACACCATTATAATCACAGAGAGACAGGCAGGAGAGAATGCTGAACTTCAAGGTAATGAAGGATTTATCGCAGATGGAATTATCAATCTAGGATTAGATAGAAGGAATGGTAAAATTGTCAGAACAATGCAAATAGAAAAGATGAGGCATTTGCGCCATAGCATGGAAAAGCAAGCAATTGACATAAGTGCTGGCGGAGTGACTATTTTAGGTCCTCTATTCGACTAACTAAATTCAAAATTGGCATTTTATCCATTAAGGTAAATTTAGTATTTCACCACTTAATCCATGTACTATCATCCAACCGTTGCCAGTGAAATCAACTTGCCATCCTGGTATCAAGATTGGAGATGATGTCATCTCTGCAACCTTTTCTTCAATTCGCCACCAATGAAGAATACTGCCATGGACATCTCCCCCATCTGCTGTTTGGCTCACTCTCCAATGTCTCCTTTCTTCACACACAGATGGTAATTCTGAACGGACCATCTCCATCGTCTTCCAAGAATTAGGGGATATCTTCTCTAGTTGAGGTACAAATGGTAGGGGTTCGCAATCAGCCATTCTTGTCAATTGGCCAGAAAAAGGGTCTTCAATAAGGGTCCAATGATGTCTTTCTTTGTTCTCTTCGGGGCCTAGTAAATGGCCATCAATATGCCAACTTTTCCCTTCTAGTAAAATTGGTCTTACTTGCAATACTTCATAGTCGCGCTGTGATAGCCATTCAGTTAGTTTTACTTTTGGTTTTATGGCCATAGCATCCGGAGGTGGAGGTGAAGATTTTTCAGCCCTCGTAGTAATACCACTAATAGATGGGGAGGTAATCATTTCATCAAGTTGTAAATTTAACTGCCCCGCTAGAATCGCTTGACCAATCCAATTAGAAAGTTTTTCTGAACCCCAAAGTTCTAAACTGATCCTGTTAGAAACTGATGTTCGGTCTAAGTCAATCAATTTCCTCTCGGAAACAAGCCAATGAGAACCATCGGAAGCATCTACCATCCAGCGCTCTAATTCCATCCTATCAATTGGTGCCCACCCTGGTTGGGCGTGCCAAACGTGAGTACCAACATCAACTGGGCAGTCAGCAGCAGAGTTAGAAATGGATTCAATTATTCCTAGGCAATTAATCCCAGGTGTTCTAGAAATGATGGGAATTGACTTTACTGCAATACCAAGTTCCTTGAGAACGGAGGGTAGAGAAACAGTCATTGAGTCTCGGCTACTTCATGGGCACATCAATGCTCGCCTCCATGTTGGCCCTAAAGGGCCATATTCAGAGGTGTACTGAATTAGCGAAATTAATCAAGGTTGCTTCGTAATGATAGCAAATCGCTGCCACCCTCATCAACAATGCAAATAGTACTCACGTGGAAGGGTTTTGCACAAGCAGCACCTAGTTCTCTGTTCACCATTGCCACCCTATGAATAGGTACATCTGGGTGACTAGAGTGTAGTTCTTCGACATATTCTAGCGGACAGTTTGCTGCTAAAATCACTAGTTTCGCATCTCCATGGGCACAAGCCGCTGCAGTCTGGTTTTGACCATACAGCAAGGTTCCATTCTTAATTGCAGTTTTCAATTCTTTTACTATATCCATTTGTATTCCTCCATACTCCACATTTGTATCTCATGGTGGGATTAAGATTATCCCTCATTTGGGGGGATGTAGAATAGTTCTACACTGCCGGTTCCAAGAGCAACAGGTTGCCCAACAATAATATTCTCAGCAACCCCTGCTAGTTCGTCTTGTTCGCCGATAATTCCGGCCCTTAGTAGATGGTTGACTGTAACTTCGAAAGCAGCACGAGCCAAAATACTGTGCTTGTTTCCTGAAACACCATGGCGCCCAATTGCACGGACTTCACCTTCGCTAGTCATTACATCCGCTACAGTGACCAAATGCCTAACATCAACATCCAATCTTGCAATCTGCAAAGTCAAGATTAACTCATTGATAATTGCTTGGCGAGCCGCCTCAACCCCGAGATATTGGTGGATCTCAGTGATATTGTTAGTGTATGTTCGAGCACGGTCAATCCCTTCAAATTCACTGACAGCTGCTAGATTACTTCCAATAGTTGCTATGTAATATTCTCCAGTTTCAGCATCTTTTTGAGTATTAGCACGCTGAATATCAGTTACACCTTTCAAACGCAACTCCTTGATTTTCTCTTCTAAAGCCAAAAGTTCAGTGTAGTTAGGTGTTACATCATCAGTTTCTTTCTTGCGACCAGGAATAATTGTCAACAACTTTGGTCGGACATCGTTATCAGCCTCAATGAAAAGGCGAAGCCTACGAGTAAGAATCTCTTTGACTTCAACAGGTTTGACTCCCTTCTGTTTCATGTTTCCTGGAATCAATTTTAGAGTGATTCTGCGCTGAGTTACATCAGTCTCAATGACAGCGATATCTTTTGCATCAGTAATTTCAAGAGCCGCTGCAAGGTTACGCACTTTCTTCTCATCATGTTTCAAGTCTTCATCTAAGTGAATTCTCATGGTTGGTGTGGATGATTTCTTTCTAGCATCAACAATTTCAATGATTCTAGGTAGACCCTGAGTGACGTTCACTGATGCTACACCAGCATAGTGGAAAGTACGCATGGTCATTTGTGTACCAGGTTCACCAATGGATTGAGCAGTAATAATCCCAACTGCTTCAAATGGATCGACACCAGTTGACTCGGCAGCCTTGGATGCTTTTTGCACAACAGATGAAGCTTGTTTTGCTGTCAACTTTTTCATGCCACGAAGTTCTATTTGGTCTGCTAAATTACTGAGAATAAGTTTGGAAAGAGTTGAACCCTCTTTTTCTGCAGCCTTAACCAAAGCGGTAAAAATATCAGTAGAGTTCAGACCTCTACCTAATTGTTCCATTTTCATTTCAGGGTCAAACAGTTCAAGTTCTTGTTGCACCTTGACTCTTCTCTTGGCTGCACGTCGGCGCACCACAGTAGTGCTAGTGGTTGAGGCCGAAGATGCGCGATTACGCTTTCCAAATTTCTGAATAACCTGAGATAACTTATCTGCTTCATCAGAGGAAAGACCGCAAATCTTAGCGATTTCACCTTGTGATAATATCTTGACATCATCCCATTTACGGCCATCTGCTAGATTGTGGGCATAATCCTCGGGAATACCCATATCCATGAGTTTCTTCTTGGTTGCTGACTTTACTACCATTACTTCTCACCTCCTAATGCATTATCAAGAACATCTCTAATGTTAATTGCAGAACCTCTGATACTACGTGTTGGGTCAGTACCATCTTCACCATAACTGAATTGAATGATTCTGTCTGCAGTATTTCGTACAGAGCGGTGAACGTCCCCATGGACCTTCAAATCATCCATCGCATTAATGAGACGGCGTTGCATATATCCTGATTTACTGGTACGAACAGCAGTATCTACAAGAGATTCTCTTCCTGATACTGATAGCATGAAGAACTC
>Ga0302118_10000876_pt1 | contig 14621 bp, 16 predicted proteins | sample AG5_331_MG_FD_203126 | JGI IMG/M metagenome (GOLD analysis project Ga0302118, IMG submission 203126) | Marine microbial communities from Western Arctic Ocean, Canada - AG5_33.1 | ecosystem: Environmental > Aquatic > Marine > Oceanic | place: Canada: Western Arctic Ocean | collected 2017-10-01 | reverse complement strand
ATCCCTGCTCGGCTGCCAGGCGATACCATTTTACTGCCTCAGCAGACTTTTGAGGAACACCCTCTCCATTATCGTACATATTCCCGAGATTGAACTGCGCAACTGCATCTCCCTGCTCGGCTGCCAGGCGATACCATTTTACTGCCTCAGCATATTCTCCAGCTGCATATGCTCGCTCACCGTTTGAAAATTCGTCAGGCACTCGCGGTGCCTATAGATAACGCTAGCCCAAGTGCCACAACGATAAGGTTTAGATGATTACGCATTGACGCCCCCAAGTGTTACAGAAGTATTTTGGTCACTCTGTTCGACTGATAACAGGTTGCTAGTTTAATGGCTGATCACTTCTCTTCTCAACACACTCAGCTAGCCAGTAGGGATGGTCAACTCCAGTGCTTGAATAGACCGTACCGCCATCTGCCTAACCCTAGCCCTGCTTCTTGGAAGCTCTGGTGTGAGTTTCGCATTGCCAGCTTGTCCTTCGGACCAGAGCAAATATTACGATAACTGCTTTGGAACCTACACATTCCCTGGTGGCGACAAATATGTAGGCGAATGGAGAGACGACAAACGCAACGGCCGGGGAACCCTCACATACGCTGATGGCCTTACAAATGAAGGCATCTGGAACGGCGGTGTCTACCTAGGCACATGAAGAAGCCGTCGAAGCAAAACGCAGAAGACAAAAAGCGCAAGCCGAAGCAAAACGCAGAAGACAAGAAGCGGAAGAACTAAAAGAAAAAATCATATTTGATAATTGTATAATTGATTTACTTCCAACAGATCCGTCAGATCCAGTGTTGATGGCAGTGATGGATAAATGCACAAGAATATCCAAAGACCCAACAACGTTACAGAAGTGGAAATACTCGGATTAATTTGTTCCGTTCTTGTTGAAGACCTACCCTGTGAGGCGTTCAGTCCGCTGCGGGGGCGGAGCAATTTGTTCTTTTAACAGACCGCCAAGCAAGATTATGAAGATGGGTCAAAAGATGGGTTGGGTAGTTAATAACTACATAAATCATTGATATTATTAGCTTTATTAGAAGTAATGGTGGACCCGGCAGGACTTGAACCTGCAACATCTCGCTTAGAAGGCGAGTGCTCTATCCAGTTGAGCTACGGGTCCTAAGAAGCGGGCTTATAAGCGAAATTATCCGCGTAGGTCTTCAACTGGAGGATTCGTTCTTTTGGCTCTTGTGATCGATACGTTAGGCCACGGCGCTTTGCATAGGCTATGGCGTCATCTTTTGTTGGAAAGCGCATCTTGAGCTGCCGAGAGGTATCCTGTGATCCAGACCACCCCATGAGTGGATCAAGCTTCAATCCGTCATATGGCTCAAATTCCAAAATCCATCCTTTGGTATTAGAGCGACCGGACTGCATTGCAGTTTTCGAAGGCTTGTAAATGCGCACTTCAGCACCCATTACCACATCCTCGCACTTCACTAGACCCAGTCGTGGGTCGATTTAAGTGGTCGGGGCGAGAGGATTCGAACCTCCGACCCCCTGCTCCCAAAGCAGGCGCGCTACCAGACTGCGCTACACCCCGACACACCAGGTTATCTAAGGGTCGACGCCGGTTTTAGCAAGCTTTCTGAACGATTTTTGCGCGAGAACCTTCGTTGACCGCAGTTGAGAAAGGCTGGCACTCTTCATGCCCTGGTTACCGCATGAGGATTTATAGGCATGAAAGTGTCAAGACGCGAGATATTGGCCGCTTCCGCATCTATCGCGGCACTCAGTCCCATAGGGGCCGGACAAGCGTTTTCAGAACCCTCCGGCGTCAAAACTTGGCGAGAATACGCCCGCGGTGGCTGGGGGCAAGTTCACTTCTGGATGGCTGAACCAATATCTGGCCCTGGAGAACTCACCCCTTTGGTCTGCATGCACCAAAGCCCTGCGTCCGGCGCCTATTACAAAGAATTTCAAGCTGTCATGGCGACTGACCGTTTAGTCATTTCACCAGATACGCCGGGCTATGGCGGCTCGGATGCCCCGCCTTCCATTCCAGATATGGAAGACTATGGTCGCAGCGTTCTGGAAGCGCTTGAAGACCTTGGCTTTGGACCTGATGGCAAAGGCCCCGTTGATATCCTCGGTTTTCACACCGGGAATTTCGTTGCTATGGAAATAGCACGGCAACGACCCAATCTCGTCCGGCGTCTCGTCATGCCGGGCATACCTTACTACCCAGAAGATGAGCGGGCAGCGAAGCGGGTTCAGTACGGACAGCCTCGCCCATATTTCTCGGACCCTAACTATATGGCTGTCTCATACACGAACAGTGTTCTTAACCGAGACTTCGGCGTGTCCAAGGACAGGAATTTAGAAATGTTTGTCGAGCGCCTACGCGCTGGCACGAAGTCTCACTACGGGTTTGATGCAGTGTTCCGCTATAACCCCGACCCTGTTCTCAGCACACTTAGACAGTCGGTTCTACTCCCCATTCTTAATGAAGTACTTGCTGACCCAACGCGAATTGCAGGCCAGATGATTCAAAACAGAACCTTCGTAGATCTGATGGACCTGGATGGCTTGGCTTGGTGCATAGCACCGGAGCGCATTGCATCGATCGTGCGCCCGTTCTTAGACGAGGCGTAATGCTATGGCAGACATCAACATTTATAAACATTACGTCAACAGCCGCACGGCCAAGTCCACGTGCTTTCGGCGAAACCTGAAGCCGCAGGCGCCCCGCGTAAAACCCCGTTAATTGAACTTAGCTATTTGCCTATGGAAGGCTTCAAGGCCGGTCCGCAGAATGTCGCAGATGCCGTGCGGCCGTTCCTAGACACCTAATCACCAAGCGTCATCGAGTTTAGGAGAGATATTGGGAAGAGAGGAAGTTAGTCACTTCCCTCACCCAGCCCTCGGGGTCTTGATCTGTGATATCCACACCACCACCTTTAATTTCTGCATAAGCGAAATGCGGGCAGAGATTTCTCGTCTTCTCCGCTAAGGGATACAGCATGTCACCCGTGTTAAATAGCGCGAGACCGGGCTGAGTGACTTTTTGCATCGCCGCAGCACCATCGTAATTGAACGCCGCATGGTGACCGTACCAAAACGGGCCGCGACCCATGAGCTGCTGGACGATGTAACCAGTGCAAAGGTCTAGACCATCGGGGTGATCCTTAATCCACGGCAGACGTTTTACGAACATATCCGACAAATGTGTGCCATCAGGTTTAGCCGAGTAGGATTTTTCTTCCTCAAGCACAGTATCGATGTAGGTTCGCTGCTCTTCTCGACTCATGGGTCCAGGGCCAGACAACACGACAGAAAGCACGCGATCTGGATAGGCGATGGCAGCTTCCATCGCGATCTTACATCCGGTGTGGTGGCCGCCGACGTGCGCCGCTTTTATTCCCAGATGGTCTAGAACCGCAGGTACTGATGTTGAAAAATCACCAATGACCGGCGGACTCGGTGGCGGATCGGACATCCCGAACCCAGGCGTATCGATGCCAATAGTCCGAACCCCTACTTGTGCAAGCAGCGGGTAGACATAGTCAAACTGGCCACTGGTTAAGGGAGACTGGGAGAAGAGAACGAGCGTGGTCCTGTTCTCTCCAGTATCTTGGAAGTGGATTTGCCCAAAAGGCCCCTCAGCATATCCTCGTCTAGGTGTCATAGACCGGCTCTTCTCCAATGAACAATTGATATGAAAGCGTATCGGACAAAAATATCCACAGCAACGTATAGTAATCACTCTGGCGCGATCACGTTTGATAGGACACGGCTATGTCATCTTCCTCCATGGGTTTAAATGAGTCTGTCCTAAAATACCTCCGAACAGTCGGAATGCGCGAAGACTTGGATCAACTGGCGTTGCGCGAAGCAACTACCTCGCACCCAGACTCAACTAAGGTGGCGATGATGCAAATTTCGCCGGAGCAAGGGCAATTTATGACTCTGTTGGCCGAACTGGTCGGCGCGAAGAGATACTTAGAAATTGGTGTGTTCACCGGCTACAGCGCATTGACAATAGCAAAGGCCATGGGACCCGGAGGCCGGATCGTCGCACTTGATGTAAGCGAGGAATTCACCGCGATTGCGGAGGACCATTGGCAGAAAGCAGGAGTTGCTGAGCAGATTGACCTACGCTTAGCCCCTGCCCTAGATAGCCTGAAAGGGATGCTCGATAGCGGAGAGCAGAACAGCTTCGATCTCGCGTTCATAGATGCCGACAAAGGCAACTACCTAGCCTACTACGAAGCGGCGCTGGAACTCATACGACCCGGGGGTATTATAGGCATCGACAACGTGTTGTGGGGCGGCAGCGTTGCAGACCCAATGGATCTCCGTGCTGATACCGAGGCTATTCGTGCGGTTAATGAATTCGTGTCTGTGGATAAACGTGTGACGGTGAGCATGATTCCGATTGGCGACGGGTTAACACTAGCGAGAAAACGCTAGGTCAATGGAGGGAAGCATTCCTATCTGTCGACACCAGCCGAATAATCTGCCCGCCAGTGTCATGCTCTAGCAGAATATAGAGCGCACCATCCGGGCCAACTTCTATATCTCGAAATCGAGCCACGTCTTCCAGAAGCACTTCGGTTTTCAAGACCTCACCATCTTCAACAACGATACGAAGCAAGTCACTTGCGCGTAATGTTCCGACAATGATGCTGTCGTTCCACTCAGGGAACATTTCACCCTGGTAGAAAACAAAGCTCGACACAGCGGGTGCCGGCGTTAAATCAACAACCGGCTGAACCATGTCAGCAGGGTCGAACTCGATACCAAGTACCTCGCCGAATATGATGGGTGTGCCGTCATAGTTGACCCCGTTGGATATGAGTGGCCAACCATAATTCAAACCGGGCTGTATAAGATTTATCTCATCTCCCCCGCGCGGTCCCATTTCAGAACTCCACAACTGGTTCCTCTCAATATTAAATTCAAGACCTTGTGGGTTGCGGTGCCCATAGGTCCAAATCGCTTGGACGGCATCGGGATTGTCCACAAAGGGATTATCCAAAGGAACTCTGCCATCGTCATGGAGACGCATGATCTTACCGTAGGGAAGCGAGAGATCCTGAACTCCGATATGTTCCAGCGGCCCCTTCATACCGACACCAAAATATATGTACCCTTGGTCATCAAACGTGATCCGCCCACCTACGGCAATTTCGGGCATTTGCGTATAGGTTTCTTTACTGAATTCCCAGATCGTTTCCTCATCGACCCAAGCTCCGCCTTTGATACGCCCACGCACCACCTTATTCATGGAAACGGGTTGCCCAGACAACCGACTCCACTCATTGCAATCGGAGCAGCGATCACCGAAGTGAAGATAGACCCATCCGTTGGTCTCGTAGTCCGGATGAAGGACCACGTCCATCATCCACCCGAGCCCCATCGGTTGCCCGACAAAATAGAAAGAATCGTCGTAAGCCTCGGGCGTGCCGCTAATCAGTTTAGACTGAGTTCCATCCTGCGAAACGATGCTGATGCCACGTCTCTTTTCCGACAGTAAGAGGAGACCATCCGGTAATGGCTCGATACTAAACGGTAACGGATCTAAATTTTGGATGACGATTTCGACCGTAAAGTCATGCAATTCGCTTACGACCACGTCCGTAGGGATAACGAGCGGAGCGTTATATCGGAAATCATCCAGGTTTGTTCCCTGACGCTGCTCCGTAATATATAGGGCTAGAGCCCAAATCTGGTCCTCTTCCATAACCGACGACCACGCCGGCATGCCCTTGTCAGCAAACCCTTCAGCAGTACTTTTTGCAATATCTACGACCGCCTTTCCATGCTGAAGCTCAATACCCACCAGCGCGGTGCCCTGAGCACCACCGCCAAGAGTCTCACCATGGCAGACCGCACATTCCTTTTGGTAAAGCTCGGCGACAACATCAGACTGGACGGGAAGGTTAAGGTCACGCAGATTGACGAACCTAGAAGACTCGTTTGGCTGCGCAAGACTCGGTGCTACTTGAGTTGAGAACAGGCATGCGAGAAAGCCCAAATAATAAATTCTATTCATTGAGAATTTCCCTGATCGTATCGCCTTAGTCGTAGCTCTCAAAAATCGCGTGTTTGACACTGTCTCCAGTCTTGATGCCAAGACGCGCCACCGTGCCTACCTTAAGCTCGAGAACTGAACGGACACGTACCCTAGAGGACACCGTCTTCTCCGAATGTGGAACGGTGTTTTTGGCAATCGTCACAACAGCACCATCAGAACTGAGGAAAAGCATGTCCAGGGGAATGAAAGTGTTACGCATCCACATCCTGACTTTTCGATCTCGCTTAAAATCAAACAACATGCCGCGGTCTTCAGAAATCTCAGCGCGATGCATCAACCCGATAGATCTGGTTGGGTCAGTACCTGCAACTTCAAATTGAAACGAATGAGTTTCTTGCCCGTCCTCACCCAAGACAACGATCTCTCCAGGCGTAAATGGCAAACTTTGAGCCTTGCTCGAGTCAAATGGCTCGTGTGGACGCAAAAACTGAGCGTCTGCCGGCACCGCAATAAACGTGAGGAAAAAAAGGCTTAGGAATCGAACGAATGCAGTAATCATAAGCCCACCTTACCCTAAGTAACCGGCTTTACATAAAGGCAAAATCGACCAACAGGTAAACCGCAAGCATAACAATGGCCCAGAAAGCCATCCGACCCGTCGGCATCGTTCTCGCAAGCACACCTGCCGGTCCGTGACGATGATAAATCCTGTCAATGGTTTGCTTCGCACCCTTCGACAAATCATCAATAATGCTGTCACGCGCTGAGCCAGCGTTCTGCGTGAATGCCACCGCAATATTGCGGCCCCAGACACGGTAGAACCAATCAAAATCCAACGTCAAACTGTTGACGAGATGCCAGCCGTAATACTTGAGGAACAAGAAGAACGCCGCCCCAGAGAACAGAAGAATCTGGAATTGAGTCACGATATGGTCTGGCGTATTCGGCTCGTAATCCTGCGCATACGGGAGCAACTGATAAAATAGCTGAGGCGCTACACCGATACCCACACAAAGAATAGCGAAGAAGACCATCGCTGCACGCTTGTGTAACGGCGGCTCCGGTGGGCGTTGGCCAGAATCCTTACCAAAGAATACGAAGTACTGAAGCTTGATTCCCACATCAAGAAAAACGCCCGCGGTACCCGCCGCTAACAGATACCAGACCCAATAGTATTGGCCGACATAAGTCGCTTCAGCGGTCATAGCCTTAGAGACGAAGCCAGACGTAAATGGAAAGGCCGATATTGATAACCCACCGATGATGCAGCAAATTGCCGTCAACGGCATGGTTCGGAAAAGGCCACCATACTCAGTGAACTTTCGTTTACCAGTTACATAAAAGACTGAGCCGGTCGCCATTATAAGTAAGCCTTTATAGATAATGTGCGCAAAGGCGTGGGCCACAGCCCCATTGATGGCCAACGCGCTACCAATACCAATAGCGGTTACCATGAATCCAACTTGGTTCACGATCGAATAGCCAAGCATCTTCCGAGCGTTGTTTTCGCACAGCCCATAAATGATGCCGTAGAAAATCATGAACAGACCGATAAAAATTAAGATTTCAGCACCAGGAAAGCCGCGTGCCAATACGTAGACAGCTGTCTTGGTCGTGAAGGCTGAAAGGAACACCATTCCTGAATAACTGGCTTCGGGATAGGAATCAGGTACCCACGCAGAGAACGGCGGCGCGCCAGTATTCAATAGGAACCCAGCGAGGATCAAAGCCCTTGGAAGAGTATCTGGTAACATTGATGTAAAGGCGATAGAGCCAGTAGCCGACACTTCACCTGCAATACCGGCCATCAAGACTACACCACCAAGAAGGTGGATCATCAGATAACGAATGCCCGCGGCGCGCGCTGTGTCAGTTCCTGCAGAGAAGATAATTGTCGACGACGCCAACGCCATCATTTCCCAGAAGACGAAGACGGTGATGAGATCACCAGCAAACACCACACCAAGGGAAAATGCGATGTAGATGTTGGCGGCAAAAAGCTCGAGGACCTTCTCTTGCTTCAAAGCATAAAGATTGCCTGCGAAGGCCATAAGCCCGAAGACAGTTGCAAACAAACGCGACAGCTTGTCTGTCTTAAATGGTTCTAGCGTCCATTCCATATAGGGTATGGAGATAACCACACCATCAGGAGCTATTAAGCTAGCTGGTATCGACCACACTAATACCAGCGAAACCATTGGTGTACCTAGCAGCACAATGCTGCGGGCTGTACCGTTAAGCCGGAGGACAAGAAAAGCGCCGATGAGGATCGGTAACGCCGGGTGGAACAGAAGACTACTCATCGTAGTAGATATCCTTCCGCTTCAATATTTTCTTCCAGCCCTTGGACAGAACGATCGACACCCCGCCGACAAGGAAACCAAACCAGGCGCTAAAGCCAAAGTTAAACATGAACCCCTTGTGATGATGGGTCACAAACAGCTCTGCGATGACAAGAAGAACGAGCACGATGGCAAACCCAGTCCACAAGCGCTTGGGCGTTTCGGGATTGTCTAACCAGTGCGTATTCTTTTGTTCGCTCATAAGATCTGCCCCACCAGTGCTTTCGCCAACGCCAACGGCACCTCAGGGAATATGAATAATGCAAGTGTCCCTAGGGCTGTAAGGCTCAGGGCTAAAACGACTGGCCATGGCGCTTCACCGTGTTCGTGAGCAGGCGGCACATTTTCAGCCTTGAAAAACGCGCGATAGATAATCGGCACGAAGTAACCGGTATTAAGTAACGTACTCACGAAGATTACGAAGAGCACGAACCAGTCCTTCAATTCCATCGCTGCAGACAAAATATACCACTTTCCAAGGAAGCCCGCGGTCGGCGGCACACCAATCATACTGAGAGCGCCAATCGTAAAGGCCGCCATTGTAAACGGCATACGTTTACCGATGCCATTCAGCTGGCTGATCTCAGTCTTATGTGCGGCTGTATAAATGGAACCAGCTGCAAAAAACAACGTGATCTTGCCAAACGCATGAGCCGTGATGTGCATTGCAGCGCCAATAATGGCGAGTGGCGTCGCCATTGCCGCAGCAAGTACAACATAGGAGAGCTGACTCACCGTCGAATACGCGAGCCGACGTTTCAAGTTATCCTGGCCAAGAGCAATAATCGAGGCCACTAGAACCGTAAATCCAGCCGCATACACAACCCAGCTAGTCGCGTCGCCACTGAACAGATCTAACCCGAATACATAGACAATGACTTTGACGACCGAGAACACCCCAGCCTTAACAACGGCAACAGCATGCAGAAGCGCGCTCACAGGTGTTGGCGCGACCATGGCCGCCGGTAACCAGCGATGCACAGGCATAACGGCTGCTTTACCGATACCGTAAATAAATAGAATGCTCAGAGCCGCGATAAGATAGGGGCTCTCTCCCTCCGGAATAATACCACCGACGGTGAAGTCACCTGTACCGGCTATGAAGTAGGTCGCGATCACCGCTGGGAGCAAAAACAGGACCGAGGTGCTCAGCAGAATCCCCAAGTACATGCGACCGCCTGCTTTGGCGTCATCATTCCCTTTGTGGGTGACAAGCGGGTACGTCGACAGCGTAAGGGCCTCATAGAACAAGAACAGCGTGAATAGATTTCCTGCAAATGCAATCCCCATCGTGCTTGCAATCGCGATCGCGAAACATGTGTAGAAGATAGTCTGTTTGTTTTCTTTATTCTCGCGCATGTACCCAATCGAATAGATCGAGTTCACGATCCAAAGAGTTGACGCGATCATGGCGAAGATCATGCCCAGAGGTTCAATAACGAATTGAATAGACAAACCTGGAAGAAGATCGAATCCTTCTGTAGCCGGACGTGCCCCTTGCAAGACCGAGGGTACAAGTAAAAAAACAACACCAAACAACAGCGCAGCAGTTACAAGCGTATAAGCTTCACGCACATTCGGCCGAGAGCCGCTAGATGCAATCAAGCCCGCTCCAACTGCCGGAATCAGCATGGCCGCAACAATGAAGAGAGAGAGGTCGGTCACTGGGCGCCTCCCAGCAGCACGTTTACGGCTTGCTCAGCCACTCCGACTGTAAATGACGTGTCAAAGCCTAAGTACACACAAGCGAGAAGGAAGACCCAAGCCGTCACGATCATTGATTTCGGAGCTTCTTTAAGTGGGATGGCATCTACCGGTCGCTCCCTAAAAAAGGCCACTTCGATAACGCGCCCCATATAGACAAGGACCAGGAGCGAGCTCAGCATTAAAAGTGCAACAATCCACCACCATCCGTTTTCTAAGGCACCCATCGCTAGGTACCACTTGGAAACAAAGCCGACCGTACCCGGCACGCCTATCATGCTAAACCCGCCCAACACGAAACCAAACATAGTCAATGGCATCGCTTTACCAGCACCAGCCATATCTGAAAGCCGCACAGTCCCGACCTGCATAGCAATTCCGCCAACCAGCATAAATAACGCACCCTTCATGACGGCGTGGTTGAAGATGTGAACGAGACTACCGGTTAGACCTGTGGCGTTGGCAAGAGCAATACCAAGAGTGATGTATCCGATCTGCGCTACGCTGGAGTACGCCAACATACGCTTAATATTTTCCTGAAAAAGCGCCGTAAAGGACCCAGCAAAAATAGCTAGCAAGGAAAGAACCATAATCACTTCGGGGATGGGCGTTCGCTCTATAGAAAAACCAAAGCCGAACACCGTGTAGAGGTAGCGCATCAATAGGTAAATAGAGACTTTGGTCGCGGTAGCAGCGAGGAATGAAGTCACAGCAGAAGGCGCAAAGGCATATGCGTTTGGTAACCAAAGATGCAGCGGGAACAACGCAATTTTTAGAGATAACCCGACGATAATAAAAGCCATGCCAGCGATCGCTGCAGGTGTATCAAGCAACGGTACAAGACGCATGGCAAGGTCCGCCATGTTTAGTGTACCTGTTATCGTAAACAACAGACCAACACCAATGATGTACATGGTTGCACCGATCGTACCCATGACCAGATACTGATAGGCCGCAGCCACAGCGCGGCGGTCCTTCCCTAGAGCGATCAGCGTGTACATGGAGAGAGACGAAATTTCCATGAACACAAATGCGTTGAACGCATCGCCAGTGATAACGATACCGAGAAGTCCGCACATGCATAGGAGGTACATCGTGTAGTACCAGCCGTGCAGATTTTTTTTGATCTCTAACTTTACGCTCTGACGACCATAAATCAGAACCGCGGTCGCAATTAAAGAGACTAGAACCAGAACGTACCCAGCCAGCAAGTCTACTTTGTACTCAATGCCAACCGGCGGTGCCCATCCGCCTAATTTATAGGATATGTCCTCACCGTACTTTTGAACCTGTCCCAACATCGTAGCACTGCCGACAAAGCTCGCAAACGCTACGACAAGCGCAATCAGCCAACATACGGTTTCATTTCTGATAAGCGCACAGACGGCAGCTGCAATAAGCGGAACCGCGATAATGATTGCGGGTAATTGATCGAGCATCGGTTAGTTCCAATCCTCACCGCTATACACGTCGTCTTCCTCAATCGACCCATAAGCCTCATTAATTCGGATAACGAGAGCCAACCCGAGGGCAAGGGTTGCCACACCAACCACGATGGCTGTGAGAATTAGTACATGCGGCAATGGATTTGAATAAACTGTAAAATCGTCTGAAATAATTGGTGCGGTACCACCAATTATTTTTCCAGGAGATACGTAAAGCAAATAAACTGACGTTTGGAAAATTGAAAGCCCTACGAGCTTCTTAATCATGTTGGAGCGGGACACGATGATATAGAGCCCAGCCATAATGAGAAACACCGTGATCCAGTGGTTAACGCCACCAAGGACAAATGCAAGTTCGTTCAAGCCTTCCATCCTAGCCCCCTCAACGTCCGCGACCGGCGAACGTATAAAAAATGAGCAACATGGTTGACGACACAGTCAACAACACACCGGCTTCGACAAGGAGAACACCGAGATGCTGACCATGCGACGGGTCGTGTGAATCCAGCATGTTGTAATCAAGAAAGTTCCCACCCAGGATCCATGTATAGACTCCAACGCCTGCGTAAATGAGCACCCCGAGCGGCACGGCAATTTCGAGCAGCGCCGGCGAAATAATTTTTTGCATCGCTCGAAGGCCAAAGATCAACGCGTACAGAACGAAAGCAGCAGCGACGATAACACCGGCTTGGAACCCACCCCCAGGTCCAAAATCGCCATGGAACTGAACGTAAAGCGCAAACATGAGTAGAAATGGAATTAGGATTTTAGATACGACGCGAAGAATCAGGTGACCTCTCATGACCGGCCATCCCCTTCATCGTCGTCGCCTTTGCGACGGCGGCCATACAGCAACATCAACACACCGATACCAGCCGTGAAAATAACAGCCGTTTCGCCAAGTGTGTCGTATCCCCGATAACTCGCTAAGACAGATGTTACGACGTTAGGTATCGTAGTCTCAGGGATAGAACGTTCGAGATATTCGTCACCAACGTATGAATTCATTGGGGTATCTGGATCACCATAGCGGGGCAAATCCCAGGTCCCATAGACCAGAACAGCACCAGTAAGAAGAGCTAAGGCCATTGGTAAAACATTCGAATGTTTCGCCGGGGCTTCTTCCGTGTTTGTGAGATGAAGTGCAGAGAGCAATAGCACGGTCGATACACCTGCGCCGACAGCGGCTTCGGTCATTCCAACGTCAACAGCATCCATTGCAATCAACAGGGTTGCCATAAGGAAACTATAGGCCCCACTTAAAACGACGACAGCAAATAAGTTTCTTACACCAATGATGCCAATCGTAACCGCAGCAAGAAACAGAAGTAGAATGAGGTTGAAGAGAAATTCCATCTTATTTCCCTCCGCTCGTTCTATCTTCAAATAAAACCGGTTCAACGTTCCGATGGCGCATTGAACGCGCAATAGCGTGCCCAGCAACCGGACTAGTAAAAAACACCAGAAGCAAAATAATTCCTAGGCGGGCCGTCGTTAACGTCAGTCCAGATTCAACCATTAGCCCAGTGATGATCATGCCTACGCCGAGCGTATCTATAACGCTCGCAGCATGAAGGCGCGTAAACGCATCAGGCATCCGAATAATGCCGATAGCACCGACGACACAGAAAAAACCGCCGCCTGCAAGAAGCACCCAGCTCAGAATATGGAGTGCAGTATCCATTCCTAGGGCCCCGCCTCGTCTTCGCCCGCGCCGAGATCCCCATATCGGAAGAACTTAAGTACGGCGATAGTGCCTATAACGTTTAGAAGCGCATATGTAATTGCGAGGTCAATAAATTCTGGCCGTCCAAACACGTACCCCATGACCGCCAATAGCAAGACTGAAAGAGTGCCGATGGAGTTTCCGGCAATAACCCGGTCAAAAATTGTTGGTCCTTTTAGAACTCTGATCAGTACCAAGCCCAGTGACACCAAAAGAGCAATTGCTGCAGCCATAAACATGGTTATGACCCACCTTCAAATTGAGTGCAGCGTTTGTCCATACCGCCAGCCTCTAAGTCTGTCGCATTATCCGATGTAATGGCATGAACCAATATCTCGTCACCCTCAATATCAACCGATATTGTACCGGGGGTAAGGGTAATAGAATTAGCGAATGTGACACGGCCTACATCGCTTTTTTGCGACATCTTTACACGTGTAAGTGTCGGGCTAATCGGAAGAGACGGACTAACAATAATGCGGGTTACATTGAGCGCTGAAAAGATAATTTGCCATATCAACCAAGGCCAGTAGGTGAGCGCGGAGAGCCCGAGGTGGATCGGGTGGCCTTCCCTATCAGCAATATTCATACGGTATGCGAGAAGCGCAATTATAACAGAGCTTATAACGCCTGCCGTTATAAGAAATGCCGTATAATTACCAGACAGCGTGAGCCAAAAAATAATCATCACTATAGCCATGCTGATTACTTGACCCATCGAAAACTCTTTCCCCCGTTTATCGCAGTATCAAACCATATGGTCTGACATAGCGCCCCTGAGTAAACCCTTGCGACTTTAATATCGCTAGACGTAAGTCATCTAGCAACCACATGAGTTTACCGGGTTTTGGTAACAGCGGGGAACCTCTAAGGCAATTCATTAAATCTTACTACGACCAAAGGGCTCTCATTGTATTTGAGAATGCTAGCGCTCTAACAACTTAGTGCTGAAAGCGAATGGGCAAGGCACCTCTCTATCTCTAAACGTCAAAACAGTTTTTGTATCGATAGGGCCTTTATCGCTGCTGCAGAGATAACTTCACTGAACACTTACGGACTATTCTATTCAGAAGAAATTAGACGTGAAACAAGGGCCATTTCTAAAAACACCCGCGCAACACAAAACTAGCCTTGCAGGGCAAACGCTACGACGGACCATAGATAAATTACTCCGAATAAACCAAGTAAAGCTAAGGAATCTTTTAAGTAATGAGTTGCATCCATCTCTTATACTTTCCAATTTGTTCACTAAATGTTCTTCTGCAAATAAAGGAACATTTAGTGAACAAATTGTCAAGAGCCTTATTGCCATGTAACAGCACATTAGATTTTATAGTCGCTACCAGGCTCAAACATGGCTGAACAAGACCGTCCCTTAAGCGCTTCCCCTCACAGATTCTGCATCGCACCAATGA
>Ga0302118_10000873_pt1 | contig 14656 bp, 9 predicted proteins | sample AG5_331_MG_FD_203126 | JGI IMG/M metagenome (GOLD analysis project Ga0302118, IMG submission 203126) | Marine microbial communities from Western Arctic Ocean, Canada - AG5_33.1 | ecosystem: Environmental > Aquatic > Marine > Oceanic | place: Canada: Western Arctic Ocean | collected 2017-10-01 | reverse complement strand
GTTCGACGTGCGGGAACAACCGTAGGCGGAAGCCGAGAACGAGCTTCTCCTTTGTCTTCGCTTGCAGCACACGCTTCGTAAACCGCAGCAACAACGCGATGATCGCCGAGCCCAGGAAGAGGGTGATCGCTACGCCGAGTTTACCAGCCGGAGTGGACCCAACGGATTCCGGCACGAGCGTGCCAACCACATCAGGTAGCGCGGCATCGTTGAGGTAACAATCGACGGCGATCTTCATCGCAAACGCCGGCACCAAGACCAACGGCGCCACCGCCAAGCTCAGCAGCAGAATGGAGACAAACTTCTTCCAATGGTCGCGCTGCTCATCGAGCACGCGACGGAAGATGCGGTAACCAGATTGCGCTTGCGGATCGTTTGCCACGTTCGGGTTCGGAGAACTCTAGGCCTTCTTGAACGCCAGCACGGCATTCAGGCCACCGAATGCGAACGAGTTCGACAATGCGGCACTGATATCTTGCTTGCGCGCTACATCCGGAATGACGTCTAGGTCACAGGCCGGGTCGAGCGGAGAGCTATTGATCGTCGGCGGCAAGACCCCGTGGTGCAAAGCCAACACCGTCGCAGCGGCTTCGATCCCGCCGGCAGCGCCGATCGTGTGGCCGTGCATCGACTTGGTCGAACTGATCGCCAGCTTGTGCGCGTGATCGCCGAACGCACTCTTGATGGCAGCGATCTCGTTCATGTCGTTGCCACTGGTGCCGGTGCCGTGCGCGTTGATGTATTCGATGTCCGTCGGCGCAAGGCCAGCATCTGCCAGGGCCGCCTGTATCGCGCCCGTAGGCCCTTCGAGCGACGGCGCGGTCAGGTGGTGTGCATCGGCGTTCATGCCGAAGCCAGCAAGCTCAGCGTAGATCGTAGCGCCGCGCGCGCGCGCCGACTCCAACGTCTCCAAAACCAACATCGCCCCGCCTTCACCGAGCACCATGCCGGGCCGCTTATCCGCGAACGGTTTGCAGACTGACGAAGAAACGACGCGTAATCCATCCCACGCCAACAGGCTGCCCAGGTTAAGCATCGCTTCGTGCCCGCCCGAAACGGCAACGTCGAGTTGGCCAGTGCGCAACATCCACAACGCCATGCCGAGCGCATGACCCGACGAAGCGCACGCCGTGGTCATCGTGAACGATGGGCCGCGGAAGCCATACTTCATCGAGATCTGGCTGGTGCTCGCACTAGGCATAATGTTCGGCACCGCCATCGGCTCCGAACGCACCTTATTGAGCTTGTAGAGGCGCTCGTAGCACAGATCCTGAGTGTGCGAACCGCCGATGCTGCAGCCGGCAATCACGCCGGTGCGGCCGCGCAGATTGTCATCCCACTCGATGCCACTGTGTGCGATGGCTTCGTCGGCCGCGGCCAAACCAAACTGCGCCGAACGGTCGAGCTTGCGGTGCATGCGCACATCGAAACGTGCCTCGGGATCAAAATCGCTGCAGGCCGCGACGTTCGGGAAGCTGATCAGAGGTTGCGGCGGATCGATCGGCGCAATGCCCGTCGTGCCGCTCGTCAGGCTCTGCCAGAACGTCTCGCGATCGCCGCCGCAAGCCGTGACAACACCGATGCCGGTCACGACAATCTGTCGGTTGCCGCTCATGCCGATGGTGCCTCGCCGGGCGTCTCACCCTTAGCTGAATCCGGGGACGCAGCGGCGGCCGCGGCGTCGATCGCAGCTTGCTTTTCTTCCTCGGTTTCCTCACCCCAGAAGCTGGCCTCGTCGCCAGCGAGCAACCGCTCGACGCCTTCAACAACATCGCGAACGGTCTTGAGGCGGTGCATCTTGTTGCTGTCGCCCGAGATGTTGATGTCGAATTCTTCCTCGACCTCGAACAAGATCTCAATCGCTGCCAACGAGTCGACTCCAAGCTCTTCGAGACTGCTCTCGACTTGGAGTTCGTCACTGGTGATGACGTTGCTCATCGCCTTAAGGACGCGTTCTTGAGTACTAAGAGAGGAATCGCTCACGTCATATTCTCCTGTTCACAGGTAACCTTGACTGCCGTTCGGACCGAATGCAGCGACGAGCTGCACTCACCAAATACCCGAGCCGCCAGCTTCGTGCCACGAGGCAACGAAGACCAAGAGGAAACCGAGGGGAAGACCAACTAGTGCTGCACACCCAACGACAGGACAGGCGCGCAAGCGGAACATCTGTTTACCACTACCGTGCTCTTCAACCGTTGAAAGCAAGCGCGAGCCACCGAGCAGACCGGCGTTCACATGAAGGTCCCAGCTGTCGACGTTACCGCCACGACGAACCAAGGCGCCATGATCGCGCAGGCGTTGTTCGAAGCGAGTCAACAGACCCGTCGGGTCAACCCACTGCTCAGTCCACAATTGCATGTTGGCGGTGCGCGGCAGTTCGAAGCTGCGCTTGCCACGCAGACGCCACAGCGACATGCCAGTCTTGAGGCGACCGCGCAATCGCACAAACGGTTGCGCTAGATGCAGCCACGCGGTGGTGATGTGTAGGCGGATTCGCTCGCCGCGTGCTCGGCGATGCGAGTGGAACGTCGCCGCCATGCTGCCGCGCACCGCCTGGATCAACGGCACCAGGCTCGCCAACACAAACGCGCTACCCGCCACCCACATCAACGGCGCCCACGTCAAGCCGACCAACGTCAACAAGCCGAGTACGGCGATCGCGAGGTACCACTCAGGAATCATCGTCAACGACCACAAGGTGCCGGGACTCGACGAGTAGACCGCTTGGAACAGGCGCGTCCCCCAAACACCTTGATCGACAACCTGCAGGCCAGGCGGCAACGGCGAGTGGCCGCGCCCATAGAGTTGTCCCGCCCAGCGCATGTGCCCGAGCCGGTTGTATCGTGCCGGCCACTTCTGGTAGAGGATGCCTTCGGCACGCCCGTAGTTGAACTGCTGGCGAAGGTATTGCTTCACCTTCGAACGGCGGCGGTGCCAAACAACGGCGCATGGACTGAAGCCAAGCGTGCCGCCCTGATCTTGCAGTCGCCAACAGAGGTCGACGTCATCACCGGCGATGCGGAACTGCTCGTCGAACCCCTCGATCGCCATGATCGCATCACGACGGAACGCCATGTTGCAGCCTGGCAGGTGCTCGGCCACTGAGTCCGAGAACAACACATGGCTCGGCCCGCCGGGTGAGTTCGCTACGCAGTCAGCAATTGCAGGATCGTCGGGCGGTGGCAGGTTTGGACCGCCAACACCGACGTGGTCTGTCGACGTAAACATCAACGCGAGGTGCGTCAACCAATCCGGTTCCGGGAAGGCATCGTCGTCGATGTAGGCAACGATCTCACCGGAAGCGGTGCGCATGCCGATGTTGCGGGCACGGCTCAAGCCACCCTGCTCCGTATCGATACGGCGCACACTGGGATACTCAGAGACAATCTCGGCCGTGCGGTCGACGCTGCCGTCGTTGATCACCAACACTTCGTAGTTGGGGTAATCGAGCACGGTCACCGCACGCATGCAGTCACGGATCGTATTCTCGCCGTTGTAGGAGCAAACCACGACTGAGATGCGCGGTGCCTTGTCCGGATCAAGCAACGGTGCTTTGAACGCGTTCTTGACGACTTCGAATGCCGGCTTCGGGTGGCGTTGCCGATCGACGATGCCGAAATCCCAGTCTTCGATGTCGTTGCCGCCGCGGAACCACTCATCGGTCCACTTAAAGACGAAAGCACCGGCGCCCGCTTCGAGCGTCGTGCGAATCTGCCAGTGCAACGTCGCCGCTTGCTGCTCTTCACCGTTGCGCTGGCTATCGAGGCCGATCTCGGTCAGCAACAACGGCTTCTCGCCGGCTAGATTCTGCAACCGCGCCAGATACTTGACCAGGTTCTCACGCTGCTCCAAGAACACGTTGAAGCTGACGAAGTCCAAGAACGGCAGTTCGAGATACTCGGTCGTTGGATAGCTGACGTAAGACACCAACGCTTCGGGCGCCTCATCGCGCACTGCCTTGGCGAGCTTCTTCAGGAACTTCTCGATGCGGCGGCGACCATGCCAGCGCACGATCTTGGCCGGGATCTCATTACCAACTGCGATCGCAAACAAAGCCGGGTGGCGACCGATCAAACGCGCCTGTTCACGCGCATCGATGAGGATCTTCTTGACCAGTGCTCGGTCATCCAAGAACGCCGTGTGCTGCTGCCACGCCAACCCAACCATGACGCGCAAGCCATGCTCAGCGGCCACGTCGAAGAACCACAACGGCGGCATTGTGTAGAGCCGCACGACGTTGACGCCAGCAACCACCATCGCCGCGAAGTCCTGCGCAACCGTTTCGGGCGCGCCATACTCACCATGCTCCGGATGCGGTCGGAACGGCCCGTAGGTGACGCCGTGCACGACCAACTGTTGATTACCAACATAGAACGCCTTGCCTTCGGTTCGCACAGCGGTGGACTGCACAAGCCGTGCTTGTGGCGAATCGTCGTAGGCACGGTGCTTAGACCGCTTCGGCGTAGAGAGGGGAATCAATGGGTCGGAGAGAAGAGTGCTGACGGGGAATCTACTGCGGGCGGCGAGAGACTTTTGAACTAGCGAATGAGCAACTCGATGCTGTTGCTCGACACCGCCAAATTGGTGGCGCTACCGCCGAACACGGCAACACTGCAACTTTGAAGCGGAACAACCATGGGCGATGCCCTGCCGATAGTGAGTGCCGGCAGACTGGACCAGACGCCGGTTACGGGATCGACGGTTTCACAGGCAGCGCTCGGCAACGGCACGTAGAGATCGCCACCGGCGCCCCCAACCGAAATTATTGTACCATCCGCGAGCGTGACGCAACGGGGAACGGCGAGCGGAACGGCACGCGCCGGCGAAGTCGCCCACGAGTTGGTCGCTGGATTATAGGTCTCGCAAAGTGCGGTCGGCACGCCGCCAGCAGCAACGTTTCCGGTCATGCCGCCGACCACCAAAGCGCGGCCGTTCGGCAACAAGAACGCGCCAGCAAGGGCGCGTTGGGTCGCCATGTTAGGCGTCGCCGTTAGCGTATTGGTGATCTCGTCGAAGAGTTCCCCACGCGCTTGGATGTTGGGGCTCAGGAAGCCAAAGAAACTCGTGTAGGACAGGCCGCCACAAATCAAAACCTTGCCATTGCCGAGGTGCACGGCCATGTGCGCACCGCGCGGACGCGACAGGTTGGGGCCGGCGGCCCACGTGTTGGACGTTGGGTTGAAGATCGTCGTCGTCGCCGTGGACGACGTCACGGCCAGGGTCCCGTTGGACATGTTCTGGATGCCACCGGCGATCAATACGCGACCATCCGACAACAGTGTCGCGGTGTGATGCGCGCGAATCGCGCCCATCGACGCCACCGCCGTAAACGTATTGCTTTGCGGATCGAAGACCTCGCAACTCGCTTGCGGCACGTTGGTCGCGCTAACACCACCGACGAACAGGTAACGCCCGTCTTGCAACTGCGTCATGGTGTGCGCCGAACGCGCCGACGTCATGCTCGGACCGGGCTGCACGGTTCGCGAAACAGGATCCCAAATCTCGGTCGTCGCCGAGCCATTCTGGAATAGCAACTGACCGCTGCCACCACCGCAAATCAGCACATTGCCGCCCGCCAACGGGACCGCAGTCGAGAACGTGCGATCTAAGGCCATTGTCACCGGCTCCGCCACAAAGGCCGTATCGATGCCATACGGCGTCGTCACCACCTCGGACACTTCATCGAACGCCAGCGTCAGACCAACCAGCGTCAACGCTTGATGCACGAGCGTACCGGACAACGCCGGGTTGTTCGGGATCGAAAACACCGTCGAGTAGCTGCCAGCAGCATCGAGCAGATTAATCAGCACCAGGTCCGGCTGCAGCCCGAGAGAGCGCGATTCGCTGGGATCGATCAGCGATAGCGGGATCAGAGCTCGCTGCAACGACATCACATGCAGCAGGACGGCGTTAGCTTGACCATTGGTCACGTCAATCTGAAGGTTCTGCCCAACGGCGCCCCCGCAGGTGTTCATCTTGAGGTTCTGTGCCGGCAGCATGCCCGCCGCCAGCAGCCCCATCGTCAGCAAGGAAATCATGCCGATGCGCGACCCCGGCTGCACCCTTGCGACGCGACGGCCAGCGGTCGCCTTCGCCCGGATTTTGCCAAGCACCAACGAGCGAACAAGGGAACTCTTGCCGATGGTATGGGCGCAATGCACCGGACGGTGCGCGGAAAACGAATCCATAGCCCCATAACCGACAGCAGCAGCAGCCAGTAAACCGTTGATTGCACATTCTCTTGGCGAGGCGACTACACTCTTCTGCACTCCCTTGACCACCGTTCATGACCTCCGCCCAACTCCAGCGACTGGAAGCCCGCCTACTCCATGGCGATGACGCCGCACTCGGCGAGGCCTTCGCCCTGCTGCAGCCCCGGCTAGCCCAGACGATCCGCCTGCGCATGGACCAACGCATGGTCGGGCGCATCGACGCCGACGACGTCGTGCAAGAGAGCTTCCTGGTCGCTTCACGACGGCTGAACGACTACCGAGAGAAGGTCGAATGCTCGCTGCCCGTTTGGCTGCGAACGATTGCCATGCAAGTGCTGATAGACGCATCGCGCTTCCACCTGCTGTCGAAATGCCGCAGCCAAAACCTCGAGATCCCGCTGCGGGCCGATAGCGGGCAAACCAGGATTCGCGCCCTCGCGTGCCAGCGCACGTCGCCGACACACGCCGCCGCGCGACGCGAACTCAACGTCTTGCTGCAAGAGAAGCTCGGCGGCATGTCGGACCTTGATCGCGAGATCCTAATCCTGCGACACTTCGAAGAACTCTCGAACAACGAAGTCGCAGAGGTACTCGGTATCCACAAAGCGGCTGCGACCAACCGCTACCTGCGGGCCTTGCGCCGCCTGAAGCCGACGCTATCGAGCTACCAGGAATCAAAAGAGAAGACCGGCTCATGAGTTCCGGCGACACCGACGCTCTGCTGGCCGAACTGGCCGACGAGTTCACTGCGCGCCTACGTGCCGGCGAAGTTGTTGGTGTCGACGAGTATGTCGTCAAGCACCCCGGCCTCGCCGCCGACATCGAGGACCTGTTTCCGACGATCGTCGCCGTCGAAGGTATTCGCCAAGACCTGGCACCTGCGGGCACTGGTAGCCGCGACACGTTCCAGCTTGCCACCAACCAACTCGGCGAGTTCCAACTGCTGCGCGAAGTCGGCCGCGGTGGCATGGGCATCGTTTACGAAGCCGTGCAAGAGTCGCTGTCGCGACGCGTTGCGCTGAAACTGCTGCCGCCCGCCGTGTTTGTTGACGAGGCGCAGGTTCGCCGTTTCCAACACGAGGCCGAAACCGCTTCGCGTCTGCACCATCCGAACATCGTGCCGATCTTCGACGTCGGCAAGACCAACGGCATCTACCACTACTCGATGCAGTTCATCGACGGGCCAACGCTCGCCGAAAGCATCGAAACACAGCGCAACGCTGGGGACTACCCGCGCACCCGCAGCGACTTCAGGGCCATCGCTGAGTTAGGTTGCACCGCGGCGCATGCGTTGCACTACGCGCACACCAACGGCGTGCTGCACCGCGATATCAAGCCTTCCAACCTGCTGCTACAGAACGGCGAGCAGTTGATGATGGCCGACTTCGGCATCGCCAAGATGCTCGACGACTCGGGACCAACCAACTCCGGCGAGTTCGTCGGCACGCTGCACTATGCGGCACCAGAACAGTTTGGCGGCCTCTACGACCTGCGCTCGGATGTCTACGCGCTCGGCCTGACGCTCTACGAACTCGCCACGCTGCAGCGCGCCCACAACGCCCGCACGCGACCAGAATTGATCGGCAAGATCCAGAGTCACTCGGCTCCCGATCCAAGTGGCGCCAACACCAACGTGCCGCGCGACCTGGCCACGATCATTGGCAAGGCATGCGCCCACGAACCGAGTCACCGCTACGAATCTGCCGGCGCCCTCGCCGATGACCTGCGCAGGTTCATCAACGACCAACCCATTGACGCACGACCGGTTGGCTCGATCGGACGCCTGTGGCGATGGTGCCGTCGCAATCCACTCAGCGCCGCGACCTCCGCCGTTGCCGCTATTGCATTCGTCACAGCAAGCGTCGTCGGCTGGTTTGCCTACGTGTCGACCAGCCAATCGCTGCAGCGCGAGCGCGTTGCGACCCAGACCGCCAGCAAGAATGTCGAAGGCCAGCGGCAGGCGACGCGCCTCGCGCAAGGCAACCTAACATTGGCGCTCGAGGCATTCGACGACCTGTTCAACTCGCTTGCCGGAAGAGATCGCGCGCTCGTCGGTGAAGACCAACCGATCGCCGAGGCGCCGCTGGTGCCAGCGATCTCCGGCAACGAACTAGCGGCACTGCAGCGACTACTGGCGTTCTACGATCGCTTCGCCATCAAGAACGTCGCCAACCGCGCGCTGCAAGAAGCGCGTGCCCGCTCGCTGCGACGAGTCGGCGACATCCACGCCTGGCTCGGCGACAAGTCGCTCGCGGTATCCGCCTACCAACAGGCGCTGACGGCCTATCAGGAAGCGGACGGTGATGGTTCGCAACTAACGATCAACCTCGCGGTCGTCCACAAGAACCTTGGCCGTGTGCTCGGCGAGCAAGAGGACCTGACCGGAGCCTTCCATCACTTGAAGTCGGCACGCGATCTGCTGCGTGCCGAAGTCGAAGTCGTTGGTTCCTCACGCAGTCGCTACGAGCTAGCGCGCGCCCACAACGCGTCCAATGCCCTCAGGGCCATACTGCGCTCAACCATGCCGAGCAGAGGCGGGCGGCCTGGCTTCCGCTCCTCATGGGCGAGACGCTGGCCGCAAACGGAATCCGCGGTCACAGGCCACCACAAGAAGGCTGTCGAACTGGCGAACAGCCTGCTGAAGGACTCACCCCATAACCAAGACTTCCAGCTGCTACTAGCCCGTAGTCACCGCATCAGCGCGCAGTACATGTTCTTGGCGGCGCAAGGCGAAATTGCGACCGAACAGATCGGCCAGGCCATCGAGATTCTGGACCATCTGTCCAAAGAGTTCTTCGAGGTGCCTAACTACCGGCTGGAGCTCATCGAGTCCTACTTGCTGTTTGCCAAGTACGACCCTGACCTAGCGAATGCCGAAAATCGGTATGCCATCGCCGCGCAGCGCAGCCAAGAACTTTCGGACGAATACCCAGACGTACCGCGCTACCACGCGGTGACCGTGCGCGCTCTACGCGAACAAGGCCGCTTGCTGCAGAAGATCGCGAGCGACGCAGGTACTGACGCCACCGATAAGAGGCAACTGCAAGAACGTGCCCGCCAAGCGTTCATCGCGAGCATTACCGCATGCGAAGCCATGCAGCAGCGCTTCCCACTCGGCCATCAACACCTAACAGAACTACTCGAAACCCGTCTCGCAGCAGCGCGACTAGCAATGGAGAGTTCGGATAAACAAGGTGCGTGCGACCTACTGCAACGCGCCCTGGCCGAAGTCGGCGAACAACCCAAGGGCATGGTGCCGCTGTCACGCCGCACGCGCCTCTACCGGGAAATGTCGAAGATGTGCCGCGATCTCGGCCAGGACAAACTAGCGAAGGACTCCAAGCGACTCGGCCATCGGGCTGGGCGCGAAGCGTTCCGGCAAGGGCTCAAGCAAGGCATGAGTTTGCTGTCGTCTCGCCTGTGGCAACGATAGAACGCACATTCAATGGCAACTGAATCCGCTAGATCGCGCATCGTCGTAGGTGCCCTGATTGTTAGCCTGATCGCCGTCATGCTCTCGTTGTGGTTGGTGAATTATGACCCAACGCCGCTCACGCCGGAAGACCGTGAGGAGCACCAGACTCGCGTCGATGACCGGCAAGCCGACCTCACGGCTGCGGCTGCCGAGGTGCTGGCGCAACGCGAAGAGGCGACTGGCACAACCGCTGTCGATGACGAAGGCTCGGAGGTGCACCGGCGCGCGGCGAACACTCACTGTGTCGCCAACCTCGTCGACGGCGACTCCGGACTTGCGGTTGCCGATGCGCGCGTCGAGTTCTTCAAGTCGCATCTACTGAAGTCGGTGTGGCAACGCGAGACCCTGTTCGCTCGCGCACCGGTCGCAATCGCACTTTCCGAGTCCGACGGATCGGTTTGGCTACCGAAGACGCTGCGCGGCGTGCTCCACGTCGACGTCGCCGGGCCCACCTACCACTCGACCGGGTTTGTGCGCATCGAACTGCCAGGTGGTGAAGTCACTCCCGCCGTTGTCGAAGCAGCACTCGGCGGCCAAATTCACGGCCGCGTCATGACGCGTTCGCTCGAACCTGTTGCACCTGCGCGCGTCATGGCGATGCCGACGGCAGGGGCGATGATAGACGTGATGCAAGGCGCGCACCTGACCTTGCGGACCGCGTCGGTAGCCGCCGACGGCAGTTACGAATTGCACGGTGTGCCGGTGGGCACTGGCTGGCGAGTAGCCGCACTCGATGGCACGTTCTGGCCGAGCACCAGCGATGGCTTTGGCATTCTCGCCGGAGAAGATGTGGCCGTCGATGTCATGGTGATGGCAGCGCGAACCCTGTTTGGCCGCGTTCGCAATCGCTCCGGAAAACCAATCGCGGACGCAGTGGTCAGCTACACGACCAAGGCGCCTCCAGGCCTCGATGGCTACGACCTAATGACGAGGTATGCCGCCTCGCGTCGCCAAACTTGGACCGATAGCGCTGGTCGCTTCGCATTGCCGGGCGTGCCCGCCGCGATCGTGAAGATTTGGGCGGTACATGATCAGCACGGCGCCAGTGCCCGTCAGTCGGTAGACCTTCGCCCAGCCAGACTCCCCGACGTGCAACTCGTGCTCGATAGCGGTGCGTGCGTGCGCGGGCGCGTCGTCGATAACACCGGACGAGCGATCGCAGCGGCCGAGATCACCTGGCTCGGCAAACGCTCGAAGTTGCGACCACCAAGCAGAGAAGAGCAGACGACAACGACTTCACAGACCGATGGCTCCTTCTTCCTGCCGTGCCCAACCGGCGATACCCCGACCGCTGGCAACATCCTGGTGCGCCGCCGCGGCTTTGCTCGTGCGATCCAAGCAGTTGAGGTTCCGTCCTCGATCGACGTGGAAGTCGTGCTACTGGCAGGCCGCGCCATCAGCGGACTGGTCCAGGCCACAGCAACTGGCAAAGCAGTGACCGAGTTCACGCTGCTCATCGATGTGCCGAAGGCGGCACGTGGCCTAGGTCGCGTCGCTCGCGATCCCCGCGCGATGCGTTTCCGATCCAAATCGGGCCAATTCGTCACCGCGGCTGAGTTTGGCGGCACGCTGGAGTTGACCGTCGAAGCTCCCGGATTTGATTCGACGAAGATGACCGTCAACCTCGATGAGGGCACAGACGAACCGCTGTTGTTCGAACTTGCGCCGACACTGCTACTCGCCGGGCAAGTCGTCGACCAAAGCGGCAACGCGATCACCAACGCCACGGTCGAGGCCAGCGACTGGCAGATGGTCGGATTCTTCCAACTCAACGCGACGATGGATGCGCAGCGCACGAAGACCGACGCCTCCGGCCAATTCAAATTACCCGACGTGCGACCGAGCAAGGATAAGTACCTGCACGTTGATCACGACGACTACCTACCGCTGCACAACCAACGCGTGCGAGCGAACGATGGCGCTTTCCAAGAACAGCGCATCGTGCTGCGCAGCGGTGGCAGCATCGCCGGCATTGTGGCTACCAGTTCGGGCGTCACGTGTCGCGAGCACGAAGTCGTTTGCATCAGCACCACGAACATCAAGGGTTCGTTACATCGCACGACGACTGACGGTGCTGGCAACTACCGCATCGAGCAACTCGACCCGAAGTTGTCCTACGACCTCGCGATCCTGCCGCCGGGCACGGCCTTCGACATACGGCAACTGTTTGCTTCGATCGTGCAGCGCAGTGTCGGCATCACTGCAGGCAAGACCACGCGCGTCGACCTGACGTTCGACGACAGCGGCAATAGCACGGTTCGCGGTAGCGTGACCTATCGCAGCGGCATCGCGGTCGCTGGCGCCACCGTAATGTTGCTCGACGACGGCGCGACGGACAGCTTCGGATTGGCCGGGTCGCGGCGCGCCGAGACCAATCCGAATGGCCAATTCGAGATACACGGTGTCGCGGCCGGCAAATACGTCGTCACGTTTGGCGAACTGTCTGGACCGCGCAACAACAGCCGTTCGGGACAGCAGTCGATCACCGTCGTCGCGAACCAGGCTTCCGAATTAGATCTAATCATCGAGACGGGTGAGTTGCGCGGCATCGTCAAAGATGTGCAGACCGGACAACCAGTGAAGAAGGTGCGCGTATTCGTGCAAGCCGCAGACACACGCGGCAGCGCGCCACACAACAACATGTTGATGCGCTTACAGTCACGGCGCACCGATGTACGCGGCGAGTTCGCCTTCCGCTCGCTGCCGCCCGGCGCCTACCGCCTGCTGGCATTACCGCCGCAACAATCGCCGTATGCAGGGTCGACAAGCGGAGTGATCAACGTCGGACCCGACGGTTCGGTTGCCAACACGACGATCGAACTCTCGCGCGGCGTCTTGCTGCGCGTCGGGGTGCACGATCGAGACGGTCCCGTTGCGGGTGCGAAGCTGATCCTGCGGTCGACGACCGGCCTCGTGCCGAACACGGCGTCAGTAACTGCCAAGGACGGCACGTTGGAACTGCGTTCTATCCCGGCGGGTTCCTATCAGGCGTTGGTGCAGCACAAGATGCGCAAGTCTTCGATGCAGGTCGTGCGGATTCCGGCGACGGGTACCGTGCAACTAGAGTTCGTGCTGCCACACTGAGGCCGCACGCAATCATGAGAAGCTTTTTCTTCAAGAACCCAGACCCCAACCCAGCCAACACGGTGTTCTTGTGCGGTAGCGGCCGGTCGGGCACAACGTGGCTTGCCGACCTAATCAACAACGGCAACGACTTCCGCTACCTATTCGAACCGTTCTGGCACGCGAAGGTGCCGGCGTGCCGCGACTTCAACATTCGCCAGTATCTGCGGCCCGACAACGACGATGCGGCCTACTTGGAGCCAGCGACGGCGATCATCACTGGCCAGATTCGACGGCGGTGGATGGACAAATACAACCGTGCCTATCGCGGTTCGAAGCGGTTGATCAAGGACATCCGCGTCAACCTGTTCGCCGCGTGGCTACAAAACCACTTCCCGCAAACGAAGATTGTCTTCGTGATGCGGCATCCGGCGGCAGTGACGTTGTCGCGCACGAAGCGCAAATGGCGCGCACGCACCGACGATGTGCTCAAGCAAACAGACCTCGTCAGCGACCATCTCGAAGCGCCGCTGGCGCGCGTTGGCGAACCAAGGGACCGTTTCGATCGCCACGTGTTCATGTGGTGCATCGAAAACCTGGTCCCGTTACGCCAACTCAAGTCGAAGCAAGTTCACGTGGTCTACTACGAACACATGTGCACCGCTCCCGAGCCGACCCTGCGTGCATTGGCAAACGCAATCGGCCACGAGTTTGACTCGTCGGTCCTGGCCCGCGTCAGCAAGCCGTCGCGCCAAGCGCTGCCGAACAGTGCCATCCGCAGCGGTGGCAACTTAATCGGCAAGTGGCGGTCAGCGCTGTCGACCGAGAAGATCGATCGCATCCTCGAGATCGTCGCCGGGTTTGGGCTCGACAAGGTCTACACCGACGACTTGATGCCGGTAGCCGAAGATCCGATAGCCCTGTTTGGCGACTAGGCCCTGCCTGCTGGCTACGAGCCGTCCGGACGCTGGTTGGCATGCGGGAACGGGGTCTCCGGCACATCCTTGCCGACGAACGTGCACAGTTCGTGCCAGCGACTCTCGGTCTCCCAGCAACTAACGAGCAGTTTCTCCGGACGATCCACGAAGTGCTCACGAACGGCGCGGCCGTGCGCTGCATAGAAGGCCATCAACTCGTCTTCGTGGCCGTGAGGCATCGGGTGGCCATAAGCGATCTCGCGAACACGCTCGGTGCCCGAACGTTCAGAGTGGTTCTTCAGGCTGTCGATCCACTTCTGCGGCGACGATCGCTCGGTCAACACAAACTTCGCGTCCGGGTAGCGCGCATCGAGCTGCTTAAACATCAACGGCCAAGGCCAATCTTCAAACGTGTCGAACTTGTCGGCGACTGCGAACGCTGGCCCCGGATCGCCTTCGTGCAATCGGTAGAGCAGCGTGCGGTCATACGGCGCATGCCGATAACCAAGAAGCTTGAAGCACTGGCCGAGCGTCGTCGTGCCAGTCTTGTTCAAGCCAACTCCAAACACCTTCATCGTTGTCTCCGGTAGCAGGAGAACAGTTTGGGCAACGTGTCGATCTGTTGATCCATCCACAAAACGTCTTCGGCACTCATCTCCTCGGCGAAGCCACCAACGACTCCCTTGCGCACCTTGAACGAGTCCGGGTCATCAGGATCGGCCGGCTGCAGCGTCTTGCTGTCAAAGCCTCCGCGCGCCTCGCGCTTGCGCATGCTCTCGAAGCGGCATTCTTCGACCGCGTCGCGAACGTGCTGCGCTTCGACCCCCACTTCCATAAACGTCAATAACCGCGCGAACTCGGCCTCAGCGTCCTCATGCAGGTCTTCGTAACGCGATAGAGTGAACGCACGCGCCACTCCCTGTTGGTCATCCCAAATTGACCAGTAAGCCAGTAGCGTTACCAGACGACCGACCGAGCCGCGAATG
>Ga0302118_10000872_pt1 | contig 14672 bp, 7 predicted proteins | sample AG5_331_MG_FD_203126 | JGI IMG/M metagenome (GOLD analysis project Ga0302118, IMG submission 203126) | Marine microbial communities from Western Arctic Ocean, Canada - AG5_33.1 | ecosystem: Environmental > Aquatic > Marine > Oceanic | place: Canada: Western Arctic Ocean | collected 2017-10-01 | reverse complement strand
CCTTCCTTAATCTGATCCATCTCGAAAAGGAAGTGGTTGAAATGCTTGAGGGTGTCGATCTCGATCTTGCTCAACTGGCCGATCATGTTGGGCTTGCCACCATGGTGGGAGAGGGTGTGCCAGCCTCCGGTAGCCCCGGGCACCTTGATAGCCCCGTCGATCCAGTCCATGGAGAGGGTGATGACGCGGGTCGAGTCGGTCCGGAAAGCAAGTTTCGCGAGTTCGAAGAGGTTGCTGATCTTGGTCGAGAAGGCGAACTCTCGGTCCTCACTGAGGGATTTCTCGACCTTGGCCTTTTTGGCGTTGAGCCAGAACTTCTCATGATCCAGCTGGGCTTCCAGTTCACGGATGGCCGCCTTGTAGCTGTCCAGCTTGCCCGGTTGAGAGCCCCGCTTGCGCAGCTGCGCCATGTCGCGATGCAGGCAATCGAGGATGTTCTGGTCGTTCCTAAGTTGTTGCTTCTTGGCTTGCAGATCCTCTTCCTTGAAGAGCTTCCCGAAAATCTTCTCCTCGTCGTGCATGGGGGGAATGGGTGAGCCCCGGTCATTCCAGGATATTCCCCAGCCCCGGTCGTAGATGCTGAAGTTCAAGAAGGGGAAGCGGGTATCTCCTCCCATTTGGCGGGCCAGTACCTGGTCCAGGGAGATCCCATTTGAGAAGGTGGGCGATTCGGGACTCAGGCTTCCCGTGAGGAAGGACTTTTCCGAGTCGTGGTTGCTCGTGTCCATGCCGGGGTGAAACAAGTTCTGGAAAACCGTCATCTTATCGCGGGTCTTCATACCCTTGAGGTAATCGGAAGTCCCAAGGTCTCCCCGTTTCTTGGGGAAGAAGTATGGCTCGTAGAAGCCGAGGCAGCTACAGATGAAAATGATCCGCCGTGGTGGAACAGTCGATTTCGGCTTGGTGGCGGCCCGCAGGTCAAGCGATTGCAGGGCAAGGGGCAGGGCCGTCCCGGCCTTGAGGAATTCTTTTCTGCTGATAGTTCTCATTCTTGAGCATCTCCAAGTGAATAGACCAGGGTCTTCGTGATCAAGTCCTTCATGCGGCATTCGTTTGGTTCGTCGGGGATCAGGGCAAAGAGGTCGAGGCGTTGATTGAGGCTTGGTTTGTAGCCGTTGGCGTACTCGAAAAGTTTCTTTATGAAGTTGTAGGCGATCCTCTTGTGATCGGAGAGCAGGATTTTTTTTAGTCCGAAGATGTCTTTGAATTTTTCCTTTTCAATCTCCCCGGACGGGTCCACCACCCCAGTCAAGTCGTAATAACCTTTTGGCCTGTATTGGAAAGTTCCCCCATGTGGTTTCTTTACCCGGTAGCGGACTCGCCATTGCCCGGTGGCGTCAAAGCTCTCGAGGGCGAAACCGTACGGGTCGATGCTCTTGTGGCATGCGAAGCACGCTTGGTTGTTCTTGTGCACCTCGATTTGCTCCCGCAGGGTGGCGGCGTCCTTGCCATGTTCGGGTTCGATGACTTCAATATCTTCGGGAGGGGGCGATAGCGTGTTACCGGCAATATTCTTCGAAATCCATGCCCCTCGCAGGATGGGCGAAGTGTCGAACCCATCCGCCGTCACCTTGAGGACACTTCCCATGGTTAAAAGCCCTCCGCGCGGGACACTCGGCTTGAATGAGACTTTACGCATCTCCTGACCAATCACGCCTTCTATCCCATAATGCTGGGCAAGGCGCTGATTGAGGATGGAAAAATCAGAATCAATCAGATAACCGACGGGCAGGTTCTCCCGGATCAAATGCTCGAGATAGGCCTCGGTCTCGATCGGAAGGTAGTGGTTGAGCAGGTCGTCGTATTTGGGATAAAGCTTGAGAGAGGGCGTAACCTTGTAGAAGGACCGGAGGTTAAGCCACTGGTCACAGAAGGAATGCATCATGCGCCGACTCTTCTCGTCCTTGAGCATGCGGTCGATTTGAGCGGGAATCGTTTGGGCGGAGAGCGTTTTTGTTTTCGATAGGCCGAGGAGTTTTTCGTCGGGGACGGAAAGCCAAAGAATCCGGGCAAGGTGGGCCGCCCTGGAGTAGGACTGGTTGGCATGTTCACCGGGGGCCATCAGAAAACGATGGGAACAAAGAACCGCCTTCAGCCCGTGCTTGGCCGCTTGCACGAAATCACCCTGTTCCTTCAAGGAGTTCAGACTTACGCCGTAGTAAGGAGCCAGTTCCTCCTCGCTCAAACTCGAGGAGAAAGCCTTTTCGGCAAAACGCTTGATCACGTTTTTGAGCTCATCGGGCGAGCTTGACGAAACGGTTATCTTTGCCGTGGAATCATTCGGCGAAAAAGACGTCATGACATCGAGCTTGCCGATGGAAGCGATGGACCTGCCGTCAATCGAATGGGCATCGGCAACGAGAAACTTGATGAAGCGCTTGGTGGTTTTCTCTGGAAAGAGGATGGGTTGTTCGTTGGCTAGCCTGATCTCGAGGTCGCCCTTTAGGATGGGAGGCCCCCAGTTCTTTCCGTCCTCCGAAAGATGGATGGCGTATGCCTTGACCTGCCCGTTGCCATTGCCGCCCGACCAAGTGGCGTAATTGAGCCCCTCGATTTCCTTGCTGGCAGGGTTTTCAATGGTGACGTAGTGAGGGGGCTTGGCCAGGGTCGGCTTGAAGCGGGTATGCCAGAAAGTCCGGTTGGAACCGTCCAACATCCTTTCCATTTCCATTCCCTTCTGGAAACTGCTCACGGTCACGTTTCCCCCGATGGCCTTGAGGTTGGTCTGGGTCATGGAAACCTCCTTTGCTTCCCTGACGGGAGTTTTCAGGGGCAGGTCGCCAAAAATCTGTTTATAGGAAGTAGGCGGCCATTGGTCGAGAATCGGACCGCGAACCTTCAGTTGCTTTACGTAGGCCCCCTGGTTCCCGTTCCTTTGGCGGAAGTTGTGCTTCGAGTAGCAGTGCACCGACACGTTCTCCCCGGGGCTCAGGAAGACCCGCACGACATGGGACTTGAGTTCCCTGTTGCCCAGGGAGATCACGTCGAGGAGGCGCTGAGGCTGCGGACGATCATCCGCATAGTAATATTTTCCCGCAAAAACCTCGAGACTGACGTCCTCCGGGAAGTCTCCCAACTTCATGGCATCAAAAGTCAGCTCGTACCATCCTTTGACGGGCGGATCGAAGTTGTCGTAGAAGAATGAGTAACTATTCCCGTTGTTGGCTCGCGTCCAAGAGAAGAGAATACCCTCCTTGTATTTGCGGGTATAGACGTTGTAGGTTTTGTGGCTGTCCTTGATCTTGTTGGTCAGCCAAGTCCGCTCGCCAGGAAAGCCCTCGGCGGGCAAGGCGAACTCGAGCATTTCATCGGCTACCGTGAAATAGGAGGCGAGCATCTCCCTGGTCAGCTTGATTCTACGGTCCGAATCGAAATCGTTGGTTCCGCGGTCCTCAGGGATTTCCCCGGTCAGGTCGAGTTGCACGCCAAGCAGATCGTTGAGCGAATGAACGAACTCGTGGCGGCTGATTCTGCGGTAGGGGGCGGGCTTGTTTTCAAGTTTTCGCTTGGCCAACCAATCCAACATCACTTGTTTCTCCTCGGCGTTCGGCTGCTTCTTGTTCTCGGGGGGCATCTTTGCCGTAATCAGGTTTTCGAACATCAGGCTTCCGTCAAAAGAACCGTCGTCAAACAACTTGGCCATGTTGATGTTTCCCTTTTGGGTATCCTCATCATGGCAATCGAAGCAGTAGTTCTCGAAGTGTAGAATGGTGTCTTTGTCCTTAGACGAGTCCGGATGTTCCGCTTGGGCGGGAAACGCAAGCGAAGCAATCAAAGCCAAGAGGCAAAGGGTTGAACAAGCTTTGGGCATTGGGGAAATCATAGAATCAAAGGTCATGAACCTTCAAGTCCTCAATGATCGAGCGTTCATCTCTGCGTCAGACTGTTTAGGTAATCCTCAAAATTAGTGAAACCATCGTCGTCGCGATCTTGGTTTCCATCGGCCGGGTCATCGGGGTTCAAACCGGATGTCCTTTCCCATTCGTCGGGCATGCCATCGCCATCCGTATCGAAATCAGGCGGTCTCGCAACGGATGGATATCTTTCCCAACCTCCGACCTCGTCCTGCGAATCAATGACTTTCCCCGTGTTGTTTCGGATGCTTTCGATCAGCCGTTGGTCTACGGCATCACGCACCAGCGAACATCCACTCTGCTTGAGGCACGACTCGTATGTCTCTTGAGCCGTGTCAATTCGGGTCAACTTGTACTTGCCTGCGTCAAAGCGTTCTGTTGCCTCGAAAAAATCCCGCGTTGTGCCTTTGTATTTCCCGTCCGGTTCCGAAGATTCGAAGTCAATGGCCGTGTAGTTGTCCTGATTGTATTCTTCAGGCAAACCATCAAAGTGATTCCCCGAAAAGTATCCGTGGGAGACGGGCTTGAGAGCCTTTGATTTATAGCGAATGGGAAGCCTGTCCCCATTCGTGAGACCGGCTTTGTAGTAATTATTGAGCAGGTTGTATTGCTCGCCCGATAGGTTGTGGCAACCGCTCCAATTGTAATTCAGGTTGTTGGCAAACTCCATGACTTCGGATCCCCCTGCAGTGGAAGGATGCCGGTTCCGGCTGCTTGCGTAGATATTGTGATGCAAGGTCGCAAACCCTTCGCTCTCCCGAAAGGAGCTGCACATTGCATGCGAGCCTTTTTCATGGATGCTGTCGTGAAGGGCCTCGCTGAAGATCAGCCACTGGAGAGTCGAATGCTTGAGTCCGCGGAAATCGCCGTTTCCGTCAATGCCCCAGCTCAAGGAAAGATGATCGAGCATGACGTGGTTGCTGTATTCGATCGTGATGCAATCCGGGCTCGTTCCATCCGGCTTGTTTTCATCACCGAGGCGGATGCGAAAGTACCGGGCGATCACGTGACTGCAGTTTTCGATCCTCAGGTTTCGGTCCGCAAAGGTGATCCCTTTGCCCGGGGCGGTCTGACCGGCAATGGTCAGATAAGAAACGTTTTTGATCTTGATATCCTTTTTCAGCCGGATCGTGCCGCTGAGATCAAATACGATGGTGCGCGGTCCTTCGATCGATTCGATGCCTTCCCTGAAGGATCCGGGACCCGAGTCTTGGAGAGTGGTTACGTGATAGACGTCTCCGCCCCGACCACCCTTGGTAAACTTGCCGGCTCCCTCGGCTCCGGGGAAGGCGATGATCTCCGCGTCCTTGAGTTCGTTCACATCCTTCTTGACCGTAATGGAATTGCCTTTTCCACACCCTGCCAGCAAAGCCACCAAACCAATGAGCAAGAGAACCTTTTTTATACATACAAGACTAATCATGGACTTCATGTCAGGACAACTCCGGAAGGAAAGCTCTCAGGTACTGTAAAAAAGGAAAGAAAAGTTGTTATACCTTCGGCCACTTCAGCGACACTTTTAGCGCGTTGCGTGGGTGATCAGGAAATCGACCAGGTTCTGGCTTTGGAACCAACCGGACCACATGTTGTGGCCCTGGCCGGGGACGACTTCCAAGGTCATGAGGCCGCCCAGTTTGTCGTAGCGTTCCTTGACGAGGGCGGAATTTTTGTCCAAGGGCACTGTACCGTCCTTGTCGCCATGAATGTGAAAGATGGGGACCTTCGCCTTGGCCAAGGGAGCCAGCCGGTCGATTGGATTGTGCTTGGCCAGTTCCGCCTCGAGCTCGTCCGAGGTCAATCCATAGGCTCCGCAGGCCCGCTTGAGACCGGGATAACTAGCAATGTTGCAGACCGGGTAGATGCCGGTGATGCAGCGAACCTTCTCCGGGTTTTCCGCAGCCCAGCAATAGAGCATGAGACCACCGCGACTGCGGGCCAGCAGACAAGCCTGCTTGGAGAGGCCCCGCTTGGACACCAAGTGTTCGTGCAGGGCGGAGTAGACCGCCCTACCCTTTGGGCTACCGTAGGATTCCCCGACGTCCACTCCGGCGATGGCGATCCCCGCCTTCAGAAACCGTTCGAACATCCATTTCTCCGCCCCACCCGGCAACCCACGCAGGGTGGGAGCGTACCAGACCCACGGAATGGGTCCTGCCTTGGGTTTTTCCGGAAGAATGAGGAATGCGGGGCGATCTTCCATGGCGAATACCTCTCCCTTCATCGGGAGGTGCTTCTCAAAGGCTCCAAGCGGGAAGGCCCAGAGGAAATGAAAGGCGAAAGTAATGGATACCAAGCTACGGGGAATGACGGCTTGAAGCATTCTTCTACGATTCATTTCCATAAGGTTCCTACCATAGCTTTAAACCGCGAAATCAGTCTAGTAGAAACTGCATGCAGGACGAGTGTTTTCCCAGCAACATTTTCAGCTCAAGAAAAGAGCGCGAAGTGTTGCCAAAAAGGAGCAAATAGGCAAAAGCAGAAACGATGAATGTTTTTGTACATGTCCTATTTGTCTGCATCTTTCTATCCTCGTCGACTTTCCTTTATGCAGAAAAGAAAACTCCCCTCGCGGAAACCTTACCTCCTCTGGAGGGAAAGGTGGCCCCAAAAACCCATCGGGAAACCTGGGTGGGGTTTGATCCCAAGGCCGAACCCTTGGAAGTTGAAGTTCTCAAGGAATGGGAAGAGGACGGCATAGTGTTGAAAGTCCTTCGTTATAGAATCGGTGTGTTCAAGGGAAAGAAAGCGATGATGGCGGCTGTGTACGGCTATCCGAAGGGGGCTAAGAATTTACCCGGGCTTGTGCAAATTCATGGAGGGGGGCAGTATGCCGACTACCGGGCTCCATTGGCTAATGCCCATCGCGGATATGCATCGATTTCCATTTCCTGGGCGGGCCGTATTTTTGCTCCGGGCTACACGTTGAGGCCGAACGAGGTGAAGCTTTTCTGGGACGGTAAGACGGATGACCCGAAGTACAAATTAACCACGGATTGGGGTGCGTTGGATGCTTACCATGCTCCAAGCAAGCACGGGAAGGATGCCTTCCCTTCGATTCCAGTGGCCGACTGGACGCTCGACCCGGTGGAGTCTCCACGGAACAACTCATGGTTTCTCGCGACTCTCGGAGCTAGACGGGGACTGACCTTTCTCGAGCGACAACCGGAAGTCGATGGGGCGCGACTAGGAGTCTACGGGCACTCCATGGGGGGTAAACTTACCGTGATGACAGCGGGTTCGGACAAAAGGGTAAAGGCGGCGGCTCCGTCCTGCGGGGGAATTAGTGACCGTTATTCAAAATATCCCCTTCACTTAGCGACGGTGAGCGATCCACCAAGCCTCAAGAAAATCACTTGTCCCATCATATTCCTGAGTCCTTCCAATGACTTCCATGGGCGAATCAACGACCTACAAAGATCGACCAAGGAAATCAAAGCCAAGGACTGGCGGGTCACCTGCTCGCCGCACCACAACCACCAAGATAGTCCACCATACGAGGTGGCCACGCAATTGTGGTTCGATCAACACCTCAAGAGCACTTTCAAGGTACCCGCCACACCCGATTTACAGCTCGGCCTGCCTAAAGGGAAATCCCCCGTAGTGACTATCGTGGCAGATGATTCCAAGGAAATTTCATACATCGACGTCTTTTACACCCAGCACGGCCAAATGGACGGGAAGAGGGATGATTCGACGAACACCAAAAGCCGCTTCTGGCGCCATGCTCCCGTTGTGATGCACAAAGGGAAATGGGCGGCTAGATTGTCACTTTTTTCTACGGACAAACCACTTTGGGTCTACGCAAACGTTCGCTACAAGCTGGACCAACCGATTTCTGGAGCGGGATATTACTACGGTGCCTACACCGCGCATTCATTCAACCTGTCCTCCATCATGAAGGTCGTATCGGTTGAGCAACTACAGGCAGCGGAAACGGTTGCCGCACTCAAGGCGACTACCCTGATCGAGGATTTCCAAGGTGACTGGCAAAAAGAATGGTTTAGCTACAAGCCAAAGAAATGGGGTGTAAAGACCCACAAGGTTTATGATGAGCAATGGATCGCTCCATTAGGAGCGAAGGTCGCCTTCGAAGTCAGGGCCGAACAAGTAAACGTCCTGACAGTGGGAATCGATGATCATGCCAGCGAAGTGAAACTGCATGGCAAAGAGCATTGGCAGGCCATTGAACTTTCTCCAAACGACTTCAAGGACGCCGAAAGCAAACCGCTGGCAAACTGGAAAGGGATCAAGCAATTCCGACTGGACGACTCCGAAAGACTCAGGCCACCGAGAGGGTCGCAAGCCAAGGCCAAGCTCATCGGGGCCCCTTGGAAAGGTAAACCTCCTGAATTTCGTAACCTTCGCTGGAAGATAGAGTAAGACGAAAACGTCCCTGCCCTCTCTTTATCTACCTCCTTAAGCCTCCGTTGCTTCTCGCTTCAGACAAAATTCAATTTGTTCTAAACTACTAAGCTTTGGCTTGCCGAAGATCGGCATCGATCCTTGTATGCAAGAGCGTGAACTTGGCTAGAATAGTTTCGATCCTCCTTTTTTCGGCAATTGGGTTTGCCTTTGGCGAAGTCCCAAAACCTACCTTGTCGGAAGCCAAGACCGAAAAGGGTGAAACCCATCTCGAAGCAACTCCCACCATCGCGGCGTTCTTCAAGGCCCACTGCACGAAGTGCCACAACGCCGAAAAGAAAAAGGGTGGGATCAATTTCTTGAAACTGACTGATTTCCGATTGGAGAACGCCAAGCATTGGCAGGAAGCGTTGGACAACCTGCAGCGGGGCGACATGCCTCCGACAGAATCCATCCAACCGAGTATCGCCAACCGCAAAACATTCGTGGCTAAGGTGCTGAAAGAATTGGACCACGTCTATGCCGGTTCCGACAAACGGGACTTTCGGTTCAGCCGACTGACCAATAGTCAAATCGCCTGGAACCTGCGTGACCTGCTGCAGATAGACCGGGACTTCAGCGGCGACCTGATCGAAGATCCCGCGGGCAAGCACGGCGAATCCCTGCAATCCGAACTGGAACTGACAGCCGGCCACATGGAGGTGTACCTGAGCGCCCTGCAAAAAGCCATCGATTTGGCTGTACCCGACTTGGACAAGCCACCGAAGCCGTACGTCCTGCATGGAAACGACTGGGAAAAGCAGCACTATCTGAACCGCAACGACCTGGCTCACGGGAACCGCCGGCACCATCGCCGTTACCGCGGTCCAAAATGGCTGGGCGATGACTTCGAAGTGCCCGTGCCTCCCAATCACTTCTTCCGCATCTACGTCGACGACAACCGTCCCGAAGGACAGTTCCGCATACGTATTCGAATACGGAACGCCCCCCCTCAAACGGGAGGTGATCTGGCCAAGCATGAGTTCTCTCTATTCTTCGACAGGGGATTCAAGTCACCGCAGCACACGATCGACAATTTTACAGTCGAGGCGAAGCCCGGCTCCCAAGAATTCGAGGTATTTGGAAATGTCTTCGACTTTCCAGGAGTGGATCCGGCCCCAGTGTCCAAGGAAGATCCTTATGGCATCACGGCCCATTTTCATTATCGCTTCCTGACAGTCCAAAACACCTCGCCCCTGACCTCCCCCTCGGACAAACCCGTGACCAACAAGAACTGGGTGATCTTCGGGGACGCCCACTTCATCCGAGCAGACGATCGCTGGACCGATGCATGGGGCCAGGATTTCGCCAAGAAGAACTGGCTGAAGCCATCCCATGGCGGCAGCGACCACCCCACCCGAGGCAAGCCGGCCGTCTACAAGGAGGTGATGAAGGACACGAGCTACGCCGTGATCGAGCGAATCGAGTTTGACCTCCCTTGGCAATGGCCACCGGCCAGCGTCCAGCCGTTCTTGAAAGACGGCAAGTTGGATGACGATGCCATTGCCGCCGGAGTGAAGTTACTTACAAAGAAGGCGTGGAGGCGTTCCTTGACCGAAGGCGAAGCCAGGGAACTGGATACACTGATCGGCGATACCTTGAAAAGCTCCGAATCGAAAAGCGATGCCTTGCGGGACCTGCTCATGGCGGTGTTTGCCGATACCCGTTTCTTGTTTTACTCGGACGTCGAGCAGACGCAGACCATGCAGAACTACGAACTGGTCGGTCGCTTGGCCGCATTCCTCTGGAGGAGTGTCCCCGATCAAAGCCTCTTCGACCTCGCTGACCGCGAACGCACAATCACGGACACCGAGCTGAGCACCGAAGTAAAGCGCATGCTGGCAGATTCTAGGTCCGATCGCTTTATCTCCGATTTCACCTCCGACTGGGCAGGATTTCCCAAATTGGAACAAATCGCCATCAACCCCAACTATTACCGCTGGTGGAATCCCAAATACAAAGACTACTTGAAGCTCGAGCCGGCTGCATTCTTGAAGACCTTGCTGCAAGAGGACCTCAGTTGCCTCAACTGCCTCTCATCCGACTTCATGGTGATCAACGACGTCATGGCAAAGTACTACGGGGTGCCTCTTCCTGGAAGCGGCCACCGTTTTTCTCGGGTTCCTGCAATCAAGGGGCGAGGCGGAATTCTGACCCAAGCGGCTTTCCTGCTCGCCCACAGCGACGGTGAGGATGCCCATGCTGTCAATCGGGGCGTCTGGCTGCGCGGTCGCCTCCTCGGGGATCCTCCTCGTGACCCGCCGCCCGAAGTACCTGCATTGACCGAACTGGACGAGCAAGATCCGGACGTGGCCGGTTTGTCGACCAAGGAAAGATTATCGATTCACCGAAAGGGCATTTGCCTCGATTGCCATGCCGACATCGACTCGTGGGGAATCCCCATGGAGTCCTATGACGCAGCCGGCAAGCTCAGGGACAAAGTATTGCGCCTGACCCCTGACCAACAGGTCAAACGACGCATCTTGAGAGTCTTTGATGAGTCGGAAGCACGCGGTTCACCGGTGAAGGGGATGAAGGAACTGCAGAATCTTCTTCGTGAAAAGCATGCCAAGGACTTCGCCCGTGGATTCAGTTCATCGATGCTGTCCTTTGCCTTGGGTCGCCCCCTCTCCTATCAGGAGGACAAGACGTTGGCTCAATTGACCAACGATTTTGAAAAAAGCGATTACCGGATGGCCCAATTGATTGATGAAATCGTTCGCCTCCCGGCCTTCCGTCATCCAAACAAAAAGCTGCCATGAACGAAACCAGTCGAAGAAATTTTCTATGCGGCGCCGGGGTATCCATGATCTTGCCGCGGCTCGAGTCGTTTGCGGCTCCGGCCATCGCGAAAGCCGCCTCAACCCCGAAACGCTTCCTCGCCCTCTACGTCGGACATGGCTTCGCAGTCACGCCCAACGAGGAACATCCCAACAGCGACTTGAGCTGGTATCCTCGGAGAATCGAAGGCAAAATTAAGTTCAGCCCTTCGATGGCTGCCATACAACCCCTAGCGGACAAGGGAAAGGTCTCTGTGCTCCGAGGACTGGATCACCCCCAGGTCGCCAGCATAAATGGGCATTCCTCGGCCGACTCCTTCCTCACAGGCAGCAACCCGGAAGGCACCTCCGGCAATCCATCCATCGACCAGATAGCAGCGATGGCACATGGCAAGGCAACACGCTTTCCCAGTCTCGTCCTCGGCAACGAAGGAGGGCTCGGAGCATCAGGTAGTTCACTTACGTTGTCCTACAATCGCTCCGGACGAGCCATCCCCTCGAACAACGACTTGCTCGCCCTCTACAACCGGCTCTTCAATTCCGACCCCGCCATCATTGGCAAGGAGAAGGCGCTCTATGCCCGCAACGGGGCCTTGGTCGACCGCGTACTGGAGTCAGCCAAGAGCATGCAACGCCGGGTCAGCGCCGACGACAACAAAAAGATCGGCTCCTATTTGGAAAGCATACGGTCCGTGGAAAAAAATATAGAACGCATGGAAGCCTGGTCCGATACGCCGAAGCCCGAAGTGGACCCAAGCAATCTCTCCCTGAAAGCCACTGTCAACGAGCCCGAACTGTTCATCGACACGATGTACGAACTCATCTACCTCGCGTTCAAGACCGACTCGACCCGCTACGCCACCTATATGCTGCAGAGCATGATCGACGGGCCATGGAACGACATGCCAAAAACTGCCCTCGGTTTGCCAACAGGCCATCACCGCTTGGCCCACGGAGCCGCCGGCTCAGGTCGAAAATCCATGGAGAACCTCGGGACCTACGACAAGTTTCAAGGCGACCGACTGGGACGCTTCCTTGACAAAATGGCGGACACTCAGGAAGGCAATGGCTCCATGCTGGACAACACCATCGTCTATTACGGCACCAGCAACAGCAAGACGCACGTAAACAGAAACTACCCGTTACTTGTGGCCGGCGGAAGTAATCTCGGGATCAAGCATTGCGGCTACCACAACTTCCTCGAGACTAGCAAGCAGCCCCTCTGTAACCTTTATATGACATTTTTGCAGTCACTCGACGTCCCAGCTAAAAACTTTTCCGACAGCACAGGCGTCATCCGAGAAATCCTCGCGTGAAACTAATAACTACCTTTGGCTTGTCCGTCCTCCTGACGGCAACCGCGCTTTCCGCAAAGATCGTCTACCGCCAACCCTTGGACGAAGCCGGCCAGTCCGGTGTTTGCCTACAAGGCGACAAGCTCTTCCTGACCATACACTCGAAGTTGGAAGGTCACATGAAGGGAGGATTCTATTTCAATGCCGACGTCGTAGGCCAATGCTTCGACAAGTTGTCGGGCAAGTTGCTTTGGTCGGTCGATCTGCCCGGCACTTGGGAAGGGCGCGTCCTCGAGTCATGGCACGACGCAACCAGTCTGCTCCCTGTGGCCACCGACAAGTACGTCGTCTTCCACAACCTAAACGGTATGCTGGCCTGTTTCACCCATGAGGGGAAACGCGTTTGGGAACATAAATGGCAAGCACCCGACCCGGACATCAAGAACTGTCGCATGTACCTGCATCAAGGCAAACTGCTGGTGGCCCTCCCGTCCGAAAGAATCGCGGTGGAGAAAAGTACAAAGCATCCCGCCTTGCCCTTTTACCAAATCAGATCCATCGACCTCGAGACAGGCAAGGACCTGTGGGTCTCCCCCACCCTGCTTCACCACGCCACGCAATATTCCTTGGGCGAATGGAAGGGCAAGACGGTAATGGTGGCCTCCATGATCGATCTCTCCCACTGGAAGTTCAAGCAGGGTCGCAAGGGCTACCTGCTTTCGCTGGAGGATGGGAAACCTATCCTGACCTTCGACCTGCCGCCCGCGATTCCTCACCAAAAGAACCAACTCTGCCAAGGAAAGTTCCTCGTCACGGGAACCAACCGCAAGGAAACCCAGTTTCACCTAGTCGATCCGCAAAGCGCCGAGATCACCAAGACCTTCGCCTTCGAAAAACCCAACCGTTATTTCGGTTGGAACGGCAAGGAATACGCCGAACGGGACTTTGTTCCGGAATACGTCGACAAAATCCTGCGCGGCAAGGGCCAGCCCACTCCATCCACCGTACACGAATTCAACGACCGTATCTACTTCTGGCGCTACGACAGCGGAGACATTGGTTGCATCGACGTCAAAACCGGCAAGTCCACCTTGGTCGAGGCGCCGATCCAGGTATTGGCCGACAAGACCGTCTGGAACAAGGTCGACTTTCAGTTCACCAAGGGAATCCGAAACTCCCGCGACCTCGGGGTTAACAAACGGGTGGACTCGGTGCGCGGCATACAACGAGGCGGGTTTGGCCACACCAACCCGGCTTGGCCGATTCGCCATGAGGACAAGCTCTACTGGCAAGGCGGCGCCGGTGTGCTCTACGTCATCGACTTGAACAAGCCCTTTTCACCGGATGCCTTGAGTTGGCTGGAAACGGATCCCGTAGGCGCATCATGGACATTCGGCGAGCCCGCCATCGACGAGACGGGCATCTACGTTCGCTCCCAAAGGGACTTGGTCCGAATCACTCGATAAGCCTGCAAAGGAAAATGCGTGATTGGTTGAATTCCGAAATCATTCAGACGGTTTCTCTCACCCGAGACAGTTGCTTGAATGAAAACTTATTCTAGCCCATGAATTGCTTGATCGAGCCCAACTGATCAAACTTCTTGCGGGACATCTCGAGGTCGAGGTCTCCGTAGTGCTTGACCGGGTTGCCATGCGCGTTGAGCAAGGTCGTATACCAGTTGCCCAACGTCTTGTGGCCCTCGTTGCCGAGGAATGGCAAGCGAACGTAGCGGCCCGACATATTGAGGTTACAGCTGGAGCCGGACATGATGAGGAAAGGGGCCTCGGAACCAACGCCGTGGTGAGTTTCGCCATTCTCCGGGAAGTACATGATCATGGTGTTGTCGAACATCGTCCCTTTGCCCTCAGGCACCTGCTTGAGTTTTTCGATGATCGTATTGATCTGGCTCATGTGGCTGATACGGATCTGTTCCCTGGTCTTCCAAGCAGGCACACCGCCAAAAGCTTCGTCATGCCCCAGTGGGTGGATGCCGACACGATCCGTTTCATTCCCCGGCAGCCCAGTGATCGGGGTACCCAAGTCGTCGATGGTGTAGGTTACGACGTTTGTCAGGTTGGCTTTCAATGCTGCGATCAGCACGTCGGTCATGGCTGCCTGCTTTTCCGGGGTGCTCGCATTTGGACCACCATTTGCATGGACGGGCGCGAGTTCGGGAAGGTGTTTGGCAAGCGAACCGGAAACCTTGATAAGCTTCTCGTTGCGTTCACGAATCGCTTCAATCGACTGAATATGCTTCTCTTGGCGCTTTCTTTCATTACCTCGCGCACCACTAGTCTTAAGGCCTTCCCTGCTCTGTAAAAACGAAAGCATGTCATTGTCCG
>Ga0302118_10000869_pt1 | contig 14676 bp, 4 predicted proteins | sample AG5_331_MG_FD_203126 | JGI IMG/M metagenome (GOLD analysis project Ga0302118, IMG submission 203126) | Marine microbial communities from Western Arctic Ocean, Canada - AG5_33.1 | ecosystem: Environmental > Aquatic > Marine > Oceanic | place: Canada: Western Arctic Ocean | collected 2017-10-01 | reverse complement strand
GGCGCCTTGACCGTTTCAGGTTTGACCTTGAACGGCTGGATCGGGCGAACCGCGCATAATAACGGCGGTTTAGTTGGTTCCTACAATAACGTTGGTGGCAATGCGATAAAATCTAACCCGATTTATGTCATTGGAAGCGGCTACAAACCGGCTGAATCTACACTCTCGACCATGTATGGGGTGGGTTATACAGATGGGTCGGCAAGTTTTATCACTGGAAACGGAAGCGGCTGGGGTTTTTATGTCGCGGCAGATGGGGATGCCCGGACGTTCCTTAGCGGATCCTCTGGCGCTGTCTCATACATCAACAAAGATGGGGGCAAAGTCGGTATCGGCACCGATTCTCCCAGCACCACACTGGATGTGGGGGGGGCAATCAATGCGACTGGTAATGTCACCAGAAATGGCCATCCACTGGTCCGGGTGGATGTGATTGCTGAAGATAAGGCTCCTTCAACCAGCGGCATCCATCTGGGAGGGGAGGCAGTACAGTCAGGAAACTTCACAGTGACAGGCGATCCCGTCATGCTTTTTATCTCCGGTAGCAATTATGGCTCTGCAATGACATATTTGCAGGTAAAGGTATACGACACCGTATGGCCTTATCCGGTGGTGGATACCTTCAATATAAGAAATTATCATAACTCTTCAGGCGTTCATAGGGCTTTTGCCCCAATAAATCGCAAGATGAAAAATCTCGTGCGAGGCAAGTCGTATTTTCTTCAAATACGTGAATCCACTGGAGGTGCGTTCGATTTAAATGATCCATTTCACATTGTTGTGACCCAATACAACAACCAGTAAGGAATTTTATTTAAGATATCAAGTAACAATGAACACGATACACAAGACATGGATGGCGGGAGCGATACTCCTTGCGATGGCGCCCTTTGCAAATGCCCAATGGCAAGAGCAGGAATTAAAACTCGTTCCCGGATGGAACGCCGTTTATCTGCATGTGGACAGCACTCACTCGGGTATCGCTGATCTGGCCGCCAGCACAGAGGTGCAGGAGGTGTGGTTGTGGCAACCAAAACTTAGCACTGCGCAGTATGTGACCAACCCAGATGCGCCCGCTGACGCCAAGTCGAGTTGGGCTAGTTGGATGTTGCGCCTTGGTGACGCCTCCTCCACGCTGAAGCGGATGCCTGGCAATTCGGCTTACCTGGTCAAGCTGGGTGGGACAGTTGACTTTACATGGAAAATCCTGGGCAAGCCTGTCCCGGCTCAATACCAGTGGACGACCAGTGGCCTTAACTTTATCGGAGTGCCTTCGGTGGCTGGTAATGGAGCTCCAAGCCTTGAGGATTACTTCAGTCCGGCAGGTGATCTTCTGCTTGTGACCGATATTTTCACCTATGGTGGAGGTGATCTTGGGCCGACGAACCCTGGTCAGGTGTACGGTTTGCGAACGACAAAGGCTGACCGAGGCAAGGCGTTCTGGATGCGTTCTGGAACCAAGTTCAACCGTTATTTCGGGCCGTTTGATCTGAAACTGCAGTCGCCTGACGGCGTTCATTTTGGGAAAAATCTTTCTGCCTATCGAGTGCGCTTGAGCAACCTGACAGGCGCCGACTTGACGGTGAAGCTGACGGAGGTTCCCTCCGCTGCTGCGCCGAATCCGCTGCCGAATGGGGAGACCGCCATCACTGGCCGCGCCCCGGTAATCGTTCGAGGCGAGTTGAATACCTCGACATTAAGCTACGGCCACGCGGCACTCTCTGATGGGCCGCAAAGCTGGACGCTAAAGCCGCTTGGCGAGGTTGGTTCGCAAGTGGAGGTGGTTCTGGGTCTGGATCGGTCAAAGATGGACGGGGCCGCCGGGTCACTTTACGCGAGTGTGCTTCGTTTCACAGATTCGCTGGGGACAGGTGCGCAGGGTTATTCCCAGCGAGACATACCGGTCAGCGGGACGGTGGGATCGAGTGAGGGTTTATGGGTCGGTGCGGTTGGCATCAACAAGGTTCGGAACACCATGAAGGCAGTCGATCCGAAAGATTCCACACGGTCGATCAGCACCGATACGGATACGTTCGGGGATGTTGCCAGCCCCTATCCGCTTCGCCTGATCATACACAGGGAGCACCTCGGGGGGGTGACTGCCATTAACCCGGGAGTGACAGTGTCCGGAGCCGTGCTCCAGGGAGACGGGGTCGATGTGACGGTCAGTGCGACCTCAAGAGCCTTTCCCACTGGAACCCAGATTGCTTTTTCAGGCGGAGGCCTGCTGACGTTGACGGCTGATGCCGCTTCCGGCGCGACGACGCTGACGGGTAACCTAACGGTTGAGGATCTGGCGGATAGTGAGACAGCCAATTCCGGGGCAACACAGGACACCCTGAGTGATGCGGGAGAGATTGGTTTAACGGTTGGATCCAGTGTAACAACCGGAGCAGGTGAGTCACAGGGAACCGGGGTGGATGTGACAGTTGCAGCTACCCCTCGCGCCTATGCTGCGGGTGATGCGTTGACTTTTTCGGGAGGCGGCGTGTTGACCCTGACGGCTGATGCTGCGGCCGGTGTGACCACGTTAACAGGAGATTTAACTGTGGACGATATAGCTTCCGGTGAGACGGTCACTGCAGATGTGGCCCAGGGAACTGGGGTCGGTGTGAATGTTGCGGCGACAACCCGTGACTACAGTATCGGAGACAGGATTGGGTTTTCAGGAGGGGGTATCCTGACGTTGACTGCTGATGCGGCGACCGGAGCAACGACACTGGCTGGGGACCTGACCGTGGCGGACCTTGCCGACGGGGCAGTGGCCGCTTCATGGACGGCAGGAAGTACAGCGACAATTGTTGCGGTGGACAACACCTCGCGTAAGATGTATGCGGGTGAGGTACTATCGTTTAGTGGCGGTGGCAATTTGACGTTGACGGCGAATGCCGCCGTCAATTCGACCCTGCTGACAGGCAACCTGTCCGGCGGGAACATTGGTCTGGCAGAGACGGGTCAAACGGATCGGCTAAGATTAATGCAGCGGGCATATGTGGGTATCCTCGACGGAGATGTGGCGGGGGTTGCGACGACCGAAAGCCTGCTTAAGGCCGGGACACTGGCCAATGCGCGCCGGGTTAGTTCGACCCATCTGCCGGTCAGTGCAACAAATGCACCTTGGAGTTGCGCCGGCGAACTTGCCGCAGGCCAGACATTGAGTGTCACCGTCGAGGTAGGCTACGACGATCAGGGTTCAAATCCGTTCTTACACACTTACCATCCGGACCACGACAACCTGTCAGCGGACTTCAAGACGGTGGAACCGGTAGGCAGAGAGTCTTACAGGATTAAGAGGCAGATCACGCTAACATTTAGCAACCCTGCGGCTACCTTCTCAGGGTTAACCAGCGGCGGACGACAGTTGGTTGGAGAGTATGAGGAGACGATGACCCTGTATGGCTTGGTCGGGGATTCTCAGCCCAACGAGAAACGTTTCGCGATGAAAGGCGAGTTTGTGATCAATCGCATCAGTGATATAGCGACCCTGACCATGGAATAATTTCAAAGATTTAAAACAATGAAAAAAACATATAACAAAATGGACAATCAAATAGCCAGGCTGATGCGGCGTTCAAAAATCGCAGGCTTATTATTGGGCTTCCCAATCGTGGCGCTGAACCAGGCAGTTGCACAAGCTCTTCCGCTTGAAATCAAACAGGACAAGACCCTGTATAACTACCAGTCGGGTGCAGGTGTGCCAACGTCCGGAACAGTGGGAAATCCTGTTGGGTCGAACGGGAAAGCCCCGACCTCCGCTGTACAGGGTGCGTCGAGCATGACAACCGACCCTCCCACGGCGAACCAGTTTTCAGGGTTCATCTCGTGGGGGTCTGTGGCCCGTCCAGCATCAACAAGTAGCCTGGATGATTCGCGGACTTATAGCGGTAACGCACCGCTCATTGACTTGCCGCGCGGTCCAAAAGACAGCGATACTCCCACGATTGTGCTACTGCGAGCTCAAGTGGGGGCCCCGTTCCTGAATCGTCCTGTGTCTTTCCTGTTTGGGGGTATCATTTCACCGCCAAACGAGGATGAAGCCGGAACCAAGCTTGATAGCTCTGTTTCCCCGGATACTTACTGGTTTGGCGAGCCTCATCTCCTGACGGCAGAGACTGCAGCAGGGCACACGGCCAAGGGCTACTATTACAGTCCTCATGCACGGGCTATTTTTGCCATCCAACCGGGCCCAATAGAGATCATTTGGCGCAAGGCCACTCCGGCCACTACTACGCCAACCGACTCCGGGGATGCCACCAAGTGGTATGAGTCCGTTGGCAACTATTATCAGTTGTACAAGAAGCGTTACGTCGTATCCGGCAGCGCGGCAAAGACACCAAGAAAGATTTACTGGAACCAGGCCGGATACCAGGGCCCGCAGGTAACCATTCCCGCCTCTAGCGTCGGTGAATTAAAGATCGTCTACAACAGCAGCTTTCTTGAGAGAGTGCCTAAGGAGAAGGGCATTCCCGCGCAGGAGACTGGTGCAGAATCCAGTGGAGGCGGAATTGATTTGTCGCTTCCAGACGGCACAAGTGTCGTTGTGCCTGGCGGTGGCGATACGGTATACACGAAAACGCTTTGGCACCAGGGAGACTCCCTGATGGCTTTGAATGCTGAAGGCAGAGTCTTTGTAGAGTTGCTGGGTGATCTTCGAGAAGATGGGGCCACTCGTTACCATCTTGGATATGAGATAGTCGATGTGTTTAAGACATCCACCCCGGCCGATGTCACCATCGAACTGGGGGATCGAGTGACTGCCTGGAATCCAGCGGAGCAAAAAGACGATTCACACCTCATCCCACAACCTAACCTTAAAATTACAGGGGAGGATTTTGTGTTTCAGGCAGGCGGTGCCAATGTTGTGTACTATGCGGCCCGCGAAACAAGGAACCTGAATGACTACAATATTCAATGGATGGAGAAGGGGCTTGAAGGAATCCTCTGGCCGTCAAGACATTCACGATACAAGTTCGTTTGGCCGGATAACCCTGCTCGTTACAGTCACTACATCCGACCACAGGTGCCAACCAAGCAAACTGCTAGCCTGACCGCGGTGCCGATGCCCAACGATAACACGCCGACCATCCAGTATCAGGATCCTCTGGACGGTGATCGGGCTTTTTTCACCAACAACTTCGGTTTTTATACCTTCCTGGATGCCGATTATCCGGTACACCGAACCCTGCTTCGATTCACATCCGGAACAGATTACCACTTTGAACGGGTGTTTTCCTGGCTGGATACCAATGTGAAAGAGGGAACGACCCTTGGGAATTCCGCCTTGGGCCTAAAAACCTGGTTGCCTTCACGCGACCTTAAGATATGGGGCAACGCCGATTCCTCGGTGACCGGGAGTGTGTATGATGCCGCGGCCGTGGATGCCAACGGCGATGCCGCCCCGGTTAACCAGTTGGACAGTGGTTTTCTGACAAGTGCACAGCTCAATGCCCCGAGGCATCTGAGCGAGGTGGTGAACGTGGGGGGCCGTATCACGGCCCCGACGGGGGAGTTGGGCAGTGGCGACGATGATTACTGGGCCGGGTATATCCAAACAGATCCAGCAGATATCAACAGACTAAACGGTAAAGTCATCCCCTATAACCCAAACGCCTACATTGATCCGATCGCCAACGGGTTTGAAGCATCCAACCTGGGTGCGATTATCCCGGTCAATGCTGATCCTTCAAACAACGTTATGGAGGTGTATTGGTATCGTAAGAATGGGGCCGATGTGGCAAAGGGCTTCCAGTCGATCTACTGGCCGTCTGTGCTGGGGCGCTACACGATCCAGTGGCCGACCTCACCAAGTGAGATTGTGCTGGCCAGCAACGATGGGAGCGGAGCGTTGCCCAGTCTGCAGGCCAAGGGGAGCATTTATGTGCAGAACGATTCGACCCTGGCCGGGTACAATCCGAACGAGGAGCACGCATTGATACTGGCCGACCAGGCGTATGCGCTGCGGGACGACCTGAACGACTACGACACGGGTACGACGGGTTATTCCTCGGATCCGTATGTTTTGGTGGAGTACACCGAGTCGGATAGCAGGCTTGCAATGAAGGCCTTCAAGGTTTTGCGTGAAAAGCCGGGGTCAGGAATTCTTTTTGATTACATCACTGAGGCGGGCCAAATGTTACAGGCACCAATGCCGTTGCCGCTGCTGGCCAAGCCGGTGGATGGAACCGGTTCTGACCGGACTAATTACAATAGTGAACCGGCCGCTATTGGTGGAGATGAACCGACGGGTTGGGATAGTGCCTCTTCAGCGCTAAAGGCCACCTATGGGAATTATCAAAGTTTTACTTACGAGGATAGGAAAGGGAACCACTGGGTGTATCGGGGCCTGCATGCGGGGGCGCCGACGCTGGAAGCCGGGACCTATGACGGCACATCGTTTGTGGGGGCGCCGACTGGAACTCCAGCGGCAGCGACGGCCAAGGTTGGGGAGGCGTTTAGTTATACGGTACATGCGTCGCGTCGGGCGGCTACGCTGACGATGGCGGTGTCAGCCGACTCCACGAATCCGAAGCCTGACTGGTTGTCGATCAATTCGCTGACGCTTTCAGGCATCCCTGCAGGTTCGGATACAGGCTCGCTAAATCTTGATTTGGTTCTGACGCCGAGCGATGGCAGTGATGCCGTCACGGTGACACTGGCCATCACCGTTAGCGCGACTGCCAGCGCGGTGGGCCAGGCGGCGATGAATCTGAATTACACCGAGTCCAGCGTGACAAAGATTGTGGGCAACCGACCGCCGGCATTGGCGGAGGTGCCGACGGCGGCCAACAGTTTTGTGATGAAGTTCTATTACCGGACACTGGAAGGTTTTTACTGGCCTGGGATGAGTGAGCAGCCTGCGGTGGACACGATCGTCCCGTACCTGCGGCCATTGGATGGATCCGGAGGATACTCTGGGGATGCCTCCAGCAAGGAGACGGCGTCGCTGGAGATTGTGTATCGGCCGGTATGGCCGGCGAACACCAAGGTGTTGGGCTTAAGTGAGACGCTGACCGAGGCCAAGAACGGGCTTCCGGCGGTTCGGGGGCAGAGCAGCCTGAGGGTGCTTTACCAACAATCGATAGCAACAGCGTTCACGAGTGGGGAAGGTGCCGCGAGTGTGATCCTGCATGACCCGACCCGGGAGAAGAGCTATGCCCTTGGGCAATCAGGAGGCCTTGCCGCGATTCCGGCGTCGGTCAAGACGTATGCCTATCAGGGGAAGACCTATTTTCCGAACCTGCCACCGCATCTGTCCCAGAGACTGTTTTATGATCCCAACCGCGGGAGCGATGGCGAGTTGGTTTTCAAGGGTAGCTACGTGGATGAAGTCGTGGGTGAGGATTATTTGCTGCTCAATGTCCTGGACGGCGCTGAGCTGGCGCTGGTCAAGGGATTGTGCGTATCGACAGACACGGACAAGACAGCCTGGGACACGGCCATTGATGGATTGGCCACGTCGGTTGAGACATTTTATGAACCGACAAGTAAGCCAGGGCAGTGGCTGCCCAACATGGGAACAACGGCGGTGACCGGTGTGTCGGGGGACAGCGCTTCTGCGCCTGGTTCAGTTGCCATAGGGGCCTTGGCGGCGATCACACATGACGACAAGGCAGTGGATTCGTATGCGCTGAGCGCGAGCGGTCCCGGGACCGGTTATGTGACCCTGATCACCAACGATGGCAATGACCCATCCAAGTCGGGGTTGCCAATTACGGTCTACATCATTCGAGTTGGACAACCGATGTACCGTGGAGAGGTCAAAGTGTTGTACTCGAGCAATCCGCTCGATGAAAAAGTGACGTTCCAGCACACAGCGGACTTGGGGGGCAAATTTGGGGACTTTGACTATGAGTGGAAGATTCAGCCGCCGGTGGATGGCGCAGATCCGAAGATCTATTACGCCCAAAACGATTCAGCCTACGACGCCAGCAATCCCAAGAAACTGGCTTCGGGTTGGACCCCGCTGGACGGTGGGAGCGGTCTGGGGATCAACCGTTACACCCTTGGGGGCAGCGGCATCCAGACGCTGAGCGACAACTACATCATCATGCGGTACCGGCCGAACCTGGCGACCCATCCGGGATATGTTGATCTATCTGCGAGCGGGTTGACCGATGCCGAGAAGGAGGCTGCGTGGTCGGAGTGGACCGTGCCGCAGCTGGCGGAAGGCTGGATCAAGCGTGTGCTGGCTGGGATCAACCCTTTCAATCAGCGTTCGGGCGACATGTTCAGTAACAGCGTCAACACCGAGGGGAGCATGCTGACCCAGGCCGGTGGACGTTGGGAGGGCGACATCGCGCTGAACCTGGAGAGCATCAACGATCACGGGCTGATTGGTATCTATGAAACGGTGTTGAACCGTGGCAAGAGCCTGAGCATCGAATCGGGGATCAATTATGGGCCGGCCAATGACGCGCTGTTGTTGGCTGCTGGCTATCTGAATGATCTCTACATGATGGTGGGCAACGAGGCGTATGCGGATGCAGCCAACCCGACCATCGGGATAGGGACCAAGGACAAGACCTATGGCGACATAGCCACGGCGCTGTTCTCGTTCAAGGGCCAGATGGCGAGTCTGCTGGAGGAGGAGCTGGGACTGTTGAGGGGTCGGGACGACTTCATGCAGCCCGGTGTCGAGACGGGCCCGGTGTACAACAAGATGTTCTGGAACTACACACGTGGCATTGATTCGGGTGAGGTGATCTATGCGCTCAACTACAACATTCAGGAGGATCAGGGGGAGAACTTGGATGGTAGCATCAATGCGGCGGATGCGGCGCGGATGTACCCGCAGGGTCATGGAGACGCCTACGGCCACTACCTGACCGCGTTGAAGGGGTATTACAAGCTGGTCGCGGATGCCGATTTCAGTTGGGCACCAAGAACCGAGGCGGTGACGGTGTTGGGTAAACCGGTGCAGGTGGACTACATGGATGAGCGCAAATTTGCGGCGGCGGCGGCGGCCTTGGCGCGAACCGGCCAGCAGGTGCTGGAGCTGACCTGGAGGAGGGACTACCAGCCGGGCGATGATTCGGGTTGGGCGCATTTTGAGCAAACCCGGACTAATGAACGGCGTTCGCATGCCGAGGCGGATACCACGGTGCAATCCACACGTCGCTGGGGAATGGACCATTGGGCGGCACGAACCGGGATTGGGTCGATGGTGAACTGGGTGGTGGGCAATGCCATGCTGCCGGAAGAGGACACCGACCCGAGTCACGAGGGGATCCAGAAGATTGACCGAACAACGGTGCCTGAGTTGCAGGAGTTGGCCGCGGTGGCGTTCACACTACAGACGACCCTGGACAATGCCGAGGCGGGCATGAATCCGCTCGGTTTGTCTGAGGATGCAATCGCCTTTGACATAGATCCGGACGATGTCGGTTCGGAGACACATTATGAGCAGATCTATGACCGAGCACAAAAAGCATTGGGCAACGCGGTGGCGTCCTTTGACGACGCCAAGGGTGTGACGGGCATGATGCGTTCGGAGGAGGACGAGATCAATGAGTTCCAGGCGGAGGTTGCTCAGCAGGAGCTGGCCTATAAGCACGAGTTAATCGAGTTGTATGGAACGCCGTATGCGGACGATATCGGAGTGGGCAAGACCTATAAGCAGGGTTATGACGGACCGGACTTGCTTCACCATGTCTATGTCGATTCGGCAGAGCTCTCAGGATCCGCAGCTCACAAAATAATGAATCCCACCGAGACGGCAACATTCGAGCTCGACATACAAAATGTACCTTCTGACTGGAACGGTAATGGCAAGACTGATTTGAGTGACAGTTCAAGTTGGACTGGTGTCGTTTCCTCGCTGGACGGTTCAAGGGATTCCCGGATAGAAGGCACACACAAAATAACCTATAAACTGGACAGTCACGGGTTTTTCTCAAAACCGTCAGATTGGAAGGGGCGACGGGAATCCCCCGGCCAGCTACAGGAAGCAGTTTCTCAAATTATCATAGCCAGAAATGCAGCTTTTGTGGCGTTGGACGATGCAACGTGGGCTAAATATACTTTTGATAGGCAACTATCATTATATGCATCTCAATTGACACTTCATCAATCGGTTGTCACTAACTTGGTTGATATCGCGGACAGAAACAGGGATACGAATAAAACCATTGAGGCAATTGAAATAGGTATTCAAGTTTCTGAGTTATTAAAGGAATTGGCTGATGACACATACGATTTACTGGACGGCGGAACCCCAGACGAAGTTATTTTTGGGTTTTCCAATGGTGGGAATTTCATGAAAGTTGTTAAACTGTTATTTGGAACAGGAAGAATGGTTACTAAAGGGGTTCTAAATGCCGGTATAACCGCGATGTCATCAGTTGCTGCTGGAGAAGCAAACAAAAATGAGGATGAGGTTGCACGAATTGAACTGGAAAATATTATTCCAGTAGAATGGTCGCAAGACCGGAAGGAGGCAGTGCTCGATCTTGAGTCGGAATTCAACGACCTGAGAGGAAACTTCAATGTTATAAACGAAAGGCTTCAGCAACTCCAAGATGCGAGGCAAAATTATGCAGCCTTGGTTGCAAGTGGTAACCGGATACAGAAGGAGCGTGAAATCTTTCGACAAAGGGCTTCTGCGGTTGTACAGGGTTTCCGTACAAGGGACGCGGCCTTCCGTATTTTTCGTAATGAAAAACTGGAGCGTTACAAGACCCTTTTTGATCTGTCAGCACGATACACCTATCTGGCTGCCAAGGCTTATGACTACGAGACGGGCCTGCTTCATACCGACCAGGGCAAGTCGTTCCTAAGCCGGATTGTCCAGTCCCGTTCCCTCGGCGTGATCAAGGATGGCGCGCCGCAGTATGCAGGAAGCAATACTGGTGATCCTGGTCTTTCCAGTGTCATGGCGGAAATGAATACCGACTGGAGCGTGCTAGAGGGGCGCCTCGGTTTCAACAATCCGGACACCTACGGGACCACGGTCTCGATGCGCTCGGAGAAATTCAGGATTTTGCCGGGTGCGGATGGTTCCGATAGCTGGCGGGACACGCTGGAACTGGCGAAGAAAAGGAATCTGCTTTCGGATCCTGATGTGCGCCGGCACTGCATGCAGATTGACGGTGGTGACGGCCTTCCGGTGCCCGGTATCGTCCTTGAGTTTAGCACCGTCATAAAAGATGGGCTGAACCTGTTTGGTAAACCCCTGGCGCCTGCAGACAGCTATTTCAGTACTAGTTCGTTTGCCAACAAGATTCATTCTGTTGGTATCGCATTTCACGGATACAAGGGAATGGCAGATCCCAATACCAACACATCTGGGGTTGGCGGCGCGGGGGGGGGGTCGCCCACTACACCGGGCGGCGGATTTCTCGATCCCCAGGGATTATCTGCCACTCCGTATGTTTACTTGATCCCGGTCGGGGTTGATTCGATGCGGAGCCCGCCGCTGGGCGATGTCAGCGTGGTCCGGACATGGACCGTGCAGGATGTGGCGGTGCCGCTGCCGTTCAACATCGGTGCATCTGAGTTTAGCACCAAGAAGCTGTGGCAGTCAGCAGACTCACTGAGTGAGGAACTCTTTAGTGTAAGGAAGCACCAGGCGTTCCGCGCTGTCTCCACAGCTGATATCTTCGTTGGGGATACAGAATTCAACCTTGCAAACTTTACCAATAACCGACTCATAGGTCGGTCGGTATGGAACAGCAAGTGGAAGCTGGTTATCCCCGGTAAAGGGCTTCTCAATGATCCGAACGAGGGTCTGGATCGGTTTATCCAGACCGTGAAGGACATCAAGATTCATCTGCAGACATACTCGTACTCAGGGAACTGATCATCGTAATAAAGGAGATTTAAACATGAACAAAATCAATACAATCGTAATGGCCGGCATCCTGATTCTGCCGGTTTTGGTGGAGGCGTTTCCTCCAGCACCGCATCACACCTTCTTCGGGATGGTTCGAGACGAGTTGGGTCGCCCCATTGAGGGGGAAAAGGTTGAGGTGTTGTTTGAAACCTCATCCGGCCGACTGGTCCGGACCGGCGTCGGCCTGGTTTTGCCCGGGATCAACTACCGGATGAGGGTGCCAATGGATGCGGGGTCCACAGCCGATCTCTATAACCCGGTGGCGATGCGTCATGCGATGCCGTACAAGATCCGGGTTCGAGTCGGCGCAAAGGTATATCTGCCGATCGAGATGGTGGGTGACCTGGGCAAGATGGGGCAACCGGGTGAGGAGACGCTGCTCAACCTGACGCTGGGAGAGGACTCGGACGGAGACGGACTGCCGGACGCGTGGGAGAGGGCGTTGCTTGGTCAAGGCCAAGGCCTGGGAGATATCAATCCCGGTGACGATACCGACGGCGACGGGATGAGCAATCTCGACGAGTACATCTCCGGCAACTATGCCTTCGACAAGGATGACGGTCTTAGGTTGGACATAGTGGAGAGGGTGGATGCGGGTACGGTGCTGGAGTTCATGGGGATCCAGGGACGCACTTATACGATCAAGGGTTCGTCTGACCTGAAAGAATGGAGCGACCTGACGTTTGAGGTTGAGGGGCAGGATGGCGGACTGGAGAATGTTCGGGCGGAGAAGGTTCAGATGTATCGGGTGACGATACCCGGGGATGAATCCGGTGCGACGACCAAGTTCTTCAAGTTGATGGTGCAATAAGGATCACGATTGAAAGGCTCGATCACAAGATTTTTTCAAACGATGACTCTGGGAGGTTTTTTTCTGGGGTTGGCAGGGTGTGCGGAAGCGCCCAAAGAGAAGTTGCCACTTGCAACTCTGGACGAACTTCAAAAAGAGGACGATGGTCTGCACCTCAAGTCAACAGGGGAACTCTTTAATGGTTATTTGGTGGAATATTATCGTACCAGCAAAACCAATAAACTCGAGCAGATTGAAGACGGAGGCAGCCAGTTGAAGTCCCGCTCGGTAATTAGGGGCGGGAAGCTCAACGGTCTATCCGAGGGTTGGTATTCAGATGGGAAGCAGCAGGTGGCGGAGGTGTTTGTGGATGGCAAGTCTCATGGTGTCCGTGTGAAGTGGCATCGCAACGGCCAGAAATCGGCCGAGGACTCGATTGTAAACGGGGAACTCAACGGTCCCTGTCACAAGTGGCATGACAACGGGCAACTGGCCGAGGAGATGGAGATGGTTGACGGGCAGGCCGACGGGCAGGCGCGCTCGTGGCATCCGGGTGGCAGCCAAAAGGCGCAAGTCACGCTGGAAATGGGCAACGTAATCGAGCAGAAGTTTTGGGAGGAAGCCGAAAAACCCGCCGAAGTTTCGCCCCTGGCCAAAAAGTTGGAATGAATAGTATGCAATCTAAAGACGGTTTGCGTTCTGGTGTTTGGGGCCGCTGGGTCACGGCCTTGATTTTGGTGATGCTTTGTCAAGAGGTCGCGGCAATGCAAATTTTTGTAAAAACGTTGACCGGTAAAACCATCACGCTTGACGTCGAGCCATCTGACACCATTGAAAATATAAAACAAAAGATTCAGGACAAGGAGGGTATTCCTCCAGATCAGCAACGTTTGATTTTTGCCGGGAAACAGCTGGAGGATGGGCGCACCCTGAGCGACTACAATATCCAGAAAGAGGCGACATTGCATTTGGTTTTGCGATTACGTTCATTATCACCAACTGTTAATTCATCTGCAGGGAGTTATGTCACAGCAGGGAAATATGGTGTCCTAATGTCGCTTGGCCAATCAGGGTCGGTTAGTACGGGTGCCTCCACGCGGTACAAGTTGATGGCCGGTTATGTGCTGGCAACCCTTCTACCTCCCGATGTGGATGCGCCAGCATCACCCACTCTCACTGGTGCAGTCCAGAATCAGGCGTTTCAGGTGAGTGCTGCGAGCTTGGTCTCGTTGCTCAATGTTAGTGACCCGGATGGCCTTGGTTTTACTTTTCAAGTCACGGCCAATGCAGGTGAACTGAAACAACAGGGAACCACACAGACTAGTGTGCTGCTTGGACAGGCGGACAACTTCGACTGGGTGCCTCCGGCAAATCAAAGCGGCACCATCAATGCATTGTCGGTGGTAATGCAGCGCGGCGAGTATCCTGACACCTCTGCGGTTTCCGTCAGTATTTCTGTGACTGCCGTCAACATTCCGGTGATCACCTTGATAGACGCTGCCAATGTGTCGGTGGTTGTTGGGACAACTTATGTTGACTCAGGCGCAACAGCGAGCCAGACAGACGGTGACGGGGTTGTCACGGATCTCACCAATTTCATCGTTGTTTCCGGCGATGTGGTGAACAAGGGCGCGGTTGGGACTTATATAATTAGATACAATGCGAGCGATGGGGCGGGTAACAATGCAGGCGAAGTTACCCGGACCGTGGAGGTTGTGGTTTCGCCAAATACGAATCCAGTGGCTAGGGATGACAGTGCGACTCTTAACGAGGACACGGTGCTGTCTGACTTGAATGTGTTGGCTAATGACACTGATGTGGATGTTTGGGACACTCTCTCGGTTGCCTCGACCAGTACTCCCGGGCATGGCGTGGTTTCGATTAACAATGACGGCACCCTCACTTACTCGCCTAATGGCAACTTCAACGGCATTGACTCCTTCACCTACACTTTGAGTGACGGGAATGGCGGGAGTGACACTGGTAGTGTCACTCTAACGGTGGTCAAGATGAACGATCCGCTCTTAGGTGCGGTAACGATCAGTGGAACCCCGAC
>Ga0302118_10000867_pt1 | contig 14697 bp, 14 predicted proteins | sample AG5_331_MG_FD_203126 | JGI IMG/M metagenome (GOLD analysis project Ga0302118, IMG submission 203126) | Marine microbial communities from Western Arctic Ocean, Canada - AG5_33.1 | ecosystem: Environmental > Aquatic > Marine > Oceanic | place: Canada: Western Arctic Ocean | collected 2017-10-01 | reverse complement strand
AACGGCAGTAAACATAGAGGTCACAATGCCGATAGATAATGTTACTGCGAAGCCCTTAACGGGGCCAGTGCCCACAGCGTACAAGATAACCGCCACCAACAAGGTAGTGATGTTAGCATCAAAAATAGTACTGAAAGCTCTCTCGTAACCTGCATGGATAGCCGATTGCGGCGCCATGCCCCCTCTCAGCTCTTCCTTTATACGCGAGAAGATAAGCACGTTAGCGTCTACCGCCATACCCACTGTAAGTACAACACCGGCAATACCTGGTAATGACAGGGTAAAGCCAAGCAAAGACATCACTGCAGCCACTAAGAGCAAGTTAAAGCCTAAGGCCACGTTGGCAATGACACCAAAGATGCCATAAAAGGCCAACATAAACACCACTACAAAAGCCAAACCTATTTGCACAGAGGTCAAGCCGAGGTCTATATTTTCCTGACCTAGGCTGGGCCCCACAGTGCGCTCTTCAACAAAATACATAGGAGCGGCTAGGGAGCCTGCTCGCAGCAGCAAGGCTAATTCGGAAGCTTCGCCCGCGCCATCAAGCCCAGTAATGCGGAAGCTGTTGCCTAAGGCCGTTTGTATAGTCGCCAAAGAAATAATGCTCTTTTCTACATAGGATTGACGCCGATCAACCAGCTGTCCGTCCACCTCTACGATTTTTATACGTGACTTATGCTCTACAAAAACCACGGCCATGCGCCGCTTAACAGCATTTCTTGTAATACGATTCATAAGCTTACCGCCTTGACTATCAAGGTCGATATTTACCTGAGACGAGCCTGTTTCATCAAAGTTGGATTGTGCATTAGACACGCTAGTTCCACTTATGATGAGGCCTTTTTCTAAGGTTGCTTTACGGTTAGGGTCAGACCTGAAGGTAAACTCTTCTGTGGAAACACGGGCAGCACCTGGTTTAGCTTCTAGACGAAACTCTAAGTTTGCCGTGGCACCCAGCACACGTTTGGCGGCCGCAGTGTCTTGAACACCTGGTAACTGCACAACGATTCGATTGCGTCCTTGGCGCTGCACTAAAGGCTCTGCCACACCCAATTCGTTAACACGATTACGCAAGGTGGTTAAGTTTTGGTTAACCGCATAATCCTCAATTTCACGCACTGTAGATTCATTAAGGCTAACAAGAAGATAGTAAGCACTGGCTGTATCTTCAACGCTCATCAAAAATTCACTATAGCTAGATTTAAGCTGCGATCGCGCTTGATCTCGAACTTCTGCATCCATAAATTTAATGCGCAAGCTACCATCAGCTTCGCGGGAAACAGCTCGGTAACGTAGCTTTTCGGCACGAAGTGAGGTCTTAATTTCACTTACATATACGTCTAAGCGTTGCGCAACTGCCTGCACCATATCGACTTCAAGTAAAAAGTGTACACCGCCACGCAGGTCCAAGCCCAGTTTCATGGGTCCAGCACCTAGGTTTGTTAACCAATCAGGAGTGGTGGGGGCAAGGTTAAGTGCTGTGACGTACTTGTCCCCTAAAGCATCACTCAAAACCGCTTTAGCATGTAATTGAGACTCAGAATCGGCCACACGTACAAGTACGTTTTTAGCCGTTAATTCAACGCCTATAGCACTTAAACCAGCTTGATCTAGGGCATAAACTGCTTCATCAAGCACCTGCTCATCAATTACCGTGGCGCTTCTTGCTCCAGTTATTTGTATAGCCAGATCATCTGGGTATAAGTTTGGCAGAGCATAAAGCCCACCAAGGGCCAAGCTAACAATAATGAGTAAGCTTTTCCATAAGGGATAACGATTTAACACAGGCTTTCCTTGAAAAACGAGTCATAAAAAAAGCCCCATTGCTGGCCACAACAGCCAAAACAACCAAGGCTTTACACTACAATATTAAATAGACTTAATAGTGCCTTTTGGCAACACAGAAGCCACAGCAGCTTTTTGGAAATTGGCATCTACGCCGTCCGCTAAGGTGATAGTAACAAAATCATCGTTCACTTTAGCAACCTTACCAATCATTCCGCCGTTGGTTACTACTTCATCGCCCTTGGACAAACCACCCATTAGGTTCTTGTGGTCTTTAGTGCGCTTTGACTGTGGGCGCCAAATCATAAAATAAAATACCGCGGCAAAAATCACCATCATAATCACAAGAGAACTTGTGTCTCCGCCTGGGGCTGCTCCGCCTTCGGCTATGGCTGATTCAATAAAGAAACTCATATTATCTCCAACATTATTAACTAAAAAATTATTTATTTATTCAAAACAGGTGTAGCTAAACCACGCCTGCTGTAGAAATCATCGACAAAGTCGTCCAATGTACCCGCTTCTAGTGCCGTACGCAATCCTGCCATGAGCCGCTGATAGTAATGCAGGTTGTGAATAGTATTAAGCTGCGCACCTAACATTTCACGGCACTTATCTAAATGATATAAATAAGCTCGAGAAAAGTTGCTGCAAGTATAACAATCACACTCTTTATCAAGTGGGCCAGGGTCTGTTTTATGCACGGCATTGCGAATTTTTACTACCCCATCGGTAATAAACAAGTGGCCATTACGTGCATTACGAGTAGGCATCACGCAGTCGAACATATCGACACCACGACGCACACCCTCAACTAAATCTTCTGGCTTGCCAACGCCCATCAAGTAGCGTGGCTTATCGGCAGGCAGTTTAGGTGCTGTATGGGCAAGTACCCGTAACATGTCATCTTTAGGCTCACCTACAGACAAACCGCCAATGGCAAAACCATCAAAATCCAGATCAGCCAAGCCCTCTAAGGATTCGTCACGCAGGTGCTCATACATACCACCTTGCACTATACCAAACAATGCCGACGGGCTGTCACCGTGTGCATCCTTACTGCGCTTAGCCCAACGCATGGAGCGCCGCATAGACGTGGCCGCTTCTTCTTCGGTCGCTGGATAAGGTGTGCATTCATCAAAAATCATCACTACGTCCGAGCCTAGATCTTTCTGCACCTGCATAGAAGATTCTGGCGTCATATACACCGTATCGCCATTAACAGGTGACTGGAACTTAACGCCTTCTTCATTGATTTTAGCGCCCAAACTAAATACTTGAAAACCGCCAGAATCTGTAAGAATTGGTTTTTTCCACTGCGTAAAATCATGCAGGTCACCATGCAGTTTCACTACTTCAGTTCCCGGGCGTAACATTAGGTGGAACGTATTGCCCAGAATAATTTCCGCACCAGTGGCCTCAATATCCCTAGGCAACATGCCTTTGACAGTGCCATAAGTGCCCACCGGCATAAAGCACGGGGTTTCTACCGAACCACGAGGAAAGGTTAACCGGCCTCGACGCGCTTCACCACTTTGGGCCAGGCGCTCAAATTTCATAAAACAACTGCGACTCATGTCCGCTCCAAAGCAGAAGGTTGTGGTGTCACTAACATGGCATCACCATAACTAAAAAAACGATACCCCAGTTCAATAGCTTGGGCATAAGCACTCATCACGTAATTTCGACCTGAAAACGCACTGACTAACATCAACAAGGTCGATTCGGATAAGTGGAAATTGGTAACCAAGGCATCAACACTTTTAAAACGATACCCTGGGTAAATAAAGATATGTGTCTCACCGTTAAACGGCGTTATTTCACCATTAGCACTCGCACTTTCTAGAGACCTAACGCAAGTTGTACCTACAGCAACAACTCGGCCACCATTGGCACGGGTGCTTTTAACTGCGTCACAAACTGCTGCGCTAACTTCCACTAACTCACCATGCATATGGTGGTCTTCAATACGCTCAACCTTCACCGGCTGAAACGTTCCCGCACCTACGTGTAATGTAACGTAAGCAAAGTTTACACCCTTAGCCGCTATAGCATCCAACAGCGGTTGATCAAAATGCAATCCTGCCGTGGGGGCCGCCACAGCGCCGTGATGTTCGCCAAATACCGTTTGATAACGATCACGGTCTGCTGTGTCGTCAGGACGGTCTATATAGGGAGGCAATGGCATATGACCTAAGCGTTGCAATACATCCAGCGCCTTTTCGCCTTCATCAAGAACAAGTTCAAATAAGGTGTCGTGACGTGCAAGCATAGTGGCCCACACTTCACCTTCTAACAATAATCGGGCACCCGGCTTTGGCGATTTACTCGACCGTACGTGGGCTAAAAAATTTCGCTCGCCCAAAAGTCGCTCTACCAACACTTCAATCTTGCCACCAGACTCTTTCGCGCCAAACAAGCGCGCAGGGATCACCTTAGTATTATTCAATACTAATAAATCACCTGCCTGAAGAAACTCAAGCAAATCAGTAAAGCCACCGTGAGACACCGCGCCAGACTCTCCATGCAACTGCATCAATCGACTCGCCGTACGCTCGGGTGTTGGGTAGCGAGCAATAAGCTCGTTAGGGAGATGAAAACTGAAATCGGAAACTTGCATGTGACAAAAATGGGGCCAAAGTGTGAAAAATCAAGGGCCGTAGGCCAAGGTCGCCTATAATACCCAATCTTGAGTGATTGTTCAGCACTTCTAAGACTTAGATTAAGAATTATTCATCTTTTCCAAAGCTAAGCCATTGACGAGTTTTGTCAACTCTGTATAATCCGCCCCACAATGTGCCGGTGTGGTGAAATTGGTATACACGACGGATTCAAAATCCGTTGCTTCGCGGCGTGGCGGTTCGAGTCCGCCCACCGGTACCACTAACATTGCATTAAAGATCAATAACTTAACTGTTGTTGGTCTTTTTTTTCCTCGAAAAAACACTGAAAATCCATAGCACACTATTTACGCCCTATACTTCACCCCTAAAAAAGCATACCTTAAAGCCATTGTGCTTCAATAGGTTAAGCAGAAATGGAAAATAAGGTTGTAGTCGTTGATGGAAAGTCGGTGCTTTACCGTCGCAGCAGAAGTAGTCGCTGGCAATGCCGCATCAAACTCAAAGATGGTACTTGGCATCGTGTATCTACAGGCACTTGCGATTTAGAAGAAGCAACAGACAAAGCTGTAGAGTATTACCACAACTCTAGAGTAAAAACCCAACTCAAACTTCCACAGGCATCTCGCCGCTTCAAGTCAGTCGCGCAACTCGCAATCAACCAAATGAACACAGCCTTAGAACACAACAGAGGCAAAAAGGTATTCAAAGATTACATCGCCGCTTTGAATCAATATTTCATCCCCTATTTCGGCAACTACTCCATAGGGTTTTACCCCGACTTTACGGACATAACTAAACAGGGCGATAATGCCCTTCTAGGAGTGTCATCAAATGAACAGAAAGTATTCACAAGAGTTTAAAAAAGGCGCGGTAGATCAAGCTGGCCAGCCGAATGTTACATTGAGATCAAGGATTTCAAATCCATATGAAGTCATTAGTTTTGTTCTTGTTACTGTGTTTGCCATCTATTGCTGAAGCCACAAATCATAGCACCGTCATGCTCCAATCAGACAGCAAGTCAAAAGCAACCCAAGCTCCACTGCCGTTAGCCAACCCCTTGCACTTAACGAGGTATGGTAAAACCTTCTATACGCCGCTTACGCCAGATGTCGTGTTTTTTATGGGTGAGATTGAAGACGGTGATGATCGAGATTTGAGAAGAGCATTGAGGAGCCATGACATTAATACCATTGTTTTGGTGAGCCCGGGAGGGCTTATCTACAATGGATTGGAGTTAGCTAGCATCATATTTGATAATAACCTATCCACATACATACCTGCTGGGCAAACATGTGCATCATCATGTTCGTTCATGTTTTTTGCAGGAAGCTCAAAAGTTGCTCATGGTCGCTTAGGTGTACATATGTTCTATCTTGTTGAGGATAATAAGAAAAAGATTGCTAGTGAAGCAGCCCAAAGGTATTCGCAGCAGGCAGTTACAGACATTATTCAGAACCTAATAGGCTTTGGGACTCCTGCTGACGTCTTCTCTAAGATGTTCTCTACTAGAGATATGTATTATTTCAATGAGGAGGAAAGGGCTTCGTTCAGCAATAGTAATGGAATAGAGCAAGATACCAAAGCTAGAATTGACCAAGTGCTGCTATATTTCACGAAGTACGTGCGCGGTGAGTTTGATGCTGCAGTGTTGGATGGAATGCCGGACGGTGTAAAAAACACCCTTATACAGTTGGAGTTGATAAGAATTGGCTGTATGAAAGGGCCTGCAGATGGGATTGAGGATCAGCACACAGCATCTGCCATTCAGCTGCTATCAGACAAGTCTGGTATTAAACTGTCAACTGATGTGTTTAGCGATTTATTTAGACGTATTAACAATACTGAAGCAGGGGCATGTTATTGACCAACATCCAAACTACCATCATAGACACTCACACTCACACTTAACTATATGTAAGCTAGGGCTTATATAGCCCTTTAGAGAGCCTAGTCAACGGTTAGATCCATCAATCTACAGTCTGTTAGATTGCATCCAGAACTGACCCATTAGTATGCCATATTTGCATTGAAAACTGACCCATGTATAAACCTCCTGACGCGATAGCGCAGGAGACTATGTGGAATGATTGATATGGCACTATTAAGTGTACTTAGACGCTGGCATTTTCGTGATGGAATGCCGATTAGAGAGATTACTCGTCGCACGGGATTATCCTGCAATACCAACCTAAGCCTATATATTGGTGATCAATATCAAGGCGTTAGAGCTCTTGTTGGCCCTTAGGTAGTCCGACATAATTTCAAGGATTATCAATAGGTTAGGCGTATTGGCAATAAGCCCCTCCCTCAGACTCTGTTGAGCTTCCTGAGGCTCGCATGCAGACTGTCGTGCTATACATCGAGCTTAAAGAGCTTCTGTAGTGCCCAATAGAACCTGCTGATGCGGCGAATGTAGTGTTTTCAGAACTTTACCTAAATACATCTGTGCGTTTGGGGTGTAGGATAAAACTATCCGTTTTATAAATCACATTAACTTAGCGAGATACCTACATGCGTCGTCTTTTATCTGTATTCGTCTTAACTTTGCCGATCTGGTTTGCTCAACCTGTGATGGCACAGTCAGCCACAGTAACATCAGGAAGTAGCACTGACAGTTCATCAGTGACTCGCAATACCCATCAGGACTGGCAAAGCCTTTGTGAGCTGCGCGAAGAAAACACGATCTGTCACATCAGTCAAACCCGGAAAATTTATAAAGATGGCCAGGTGGATTTTACCATGCGCATCACTCTGATCAAGCAGGCTGGTAAAATCCTAATGGAGATTGTCTTGCCTCTGGGTCTCGATCTTCCAGCAGGTATTGCACTTCAAGTGGACGAGAGCAGCGAGATTAATCTTCCATTTGCCACGTGTGTTACACGAGGATGCGCCGTCGTTGTTCAGGCTGAGGAAGAGCTCCTTAACCAGTTGCGTAAAGGAACCATACTGAAGGTGGCGTTCCGCCCCTTCGCTCAGGCTCAGAATTACCTCTTCAATGTCTCTTTGCGTGGTTTTACCAGCGCCATGCAAGTTCTCAGCGACTAAAGCTTGAAGTTGGGGGGGGGGAGATTAATGATCAAGACTCATTGGGTTAGATATCCACTACTCAACTTCAAGCTTCATAGTGGCTAGTGAGTTTCATTCAACAGACTATTATGAAAATTTTGAAGAATGTCTTCGTAAATGTTTCTAGCCTCTTCGAGCTGGCCCTCTATGGATTTCTGTTTCGCCAGCTTTAAAGCCCTTTCAATTTTTACACTATCTAGGATATTAGGCTCGGAAGAGCTTGAGCATTCTGCTTCTATAGTATAAGGCTGATTTTCCTTCACCCTTTGTTCAGATAATTGTTGTTCTAGCACATCGAACTCATCACCATTGGCTCCTTTATCTTTAGCCTGGGCGAGCACAGTTAGTGCATCATTCGCACGGCCTAGCTTTATCAACGCATCAATGTAGCTTAGCCAGAATTGACGTATAGTGGAGTTAGCTTCTAAGGCTGTCCTAAAGAAAGGCAGGGCCTCTTGTACTTTACCCACGTTAACAGCAAGGACACCCAAATTATGATTAGCATCAGGATGCTTGGGCTGAACCTTTAAAATGGCTGTATAAAGCATATCTGCTTGTTGAATCTGGGCGATGCCAGCTTTATGTGCTTCAACCCCCTTCTTTATTGCTTCGTCTAATGTCAGTTCCATAAAATAGTTCGTAATGTATTAGTTTATGTAAGACTATCACATGAAGCACGTCTATTTGAACTCGGTTAAAATCCAAATCTTGTCTTATGTGTGAGGGAGGTAATTCTGACTGAGCCATAACCATCGTTATTTTACAAACCTCCTGGAAATCATAGTGAAAATATTAGTTGTTGTATGTCATCCCCGTTCCGACTCCTTAACCTCTAAAACACCCCAAGCGACAAGTGGGGTAAGCTGCTACTTTCTATATTCACAACACATCAGTTACACGCTGTTATATTGGGAACCTTCTTTAGATTAGGTAGGCCCCCTAAACCTACTCAAAGCTCTGTTGAGATCCAAAGGCTAGACACGGAATAACCACCATCAGAAGTGCCTGTAGGAGCTCCATATGGACAATCTGAGAGGTGCTGATATACCAACCTATGCCAATGTATTAGATATATAAATCAAGGCGTTAGGGCTCTTGTCGACCTTCAGATGCTTCATCATAATCGCTAGGGTTATCAATAGGTTACACAGGCAAACTCCTCCATTGGATCGTATGGCTAATTGAGGCTGCTGGGGAACCTGTCGGCTGTCTACATACTGCGTGTTTAATCTAGTATTGTGCTGGCCATACGAGCCACTGTAGGCGTTGATATAGGTGAAACCATGCCAGTCTCAAAGTTGTTGTGGTACTTGGAAGTCTATGGGGATCTGGGCGTGTCGGTTGTTTATGCAAATTAATCGCCTTGAGAACCACAGGTGTAGGCCAGGAAAGTCCTCTTGACCGGCTTGAAACGTACTGATATGGTTGTAAGTGCATGTATTATAGAGCTGCTGGCTCTTCCTGTAGGACTCGAAGTTGCCCACCGGCACCACTTACATTGTATTAAAGATCAATAACTTAACTGTTGTTGGTCTTTTTTTATGCCTATCGTAATTTAATCTTGATTACCTTTGTCTCGAAGATCATAGCCTCCGGCTATTAACCATCTGACAAGCTTGTGATGTGCGATCAGTGCCTAGAACCCCATAGTACGCCTAACTCTGTTTTTATAACAACTTTTCAATTTTGTATTTTTAATGTTCTTTTTATATATTTTAATATACAATTTCACACTAAAGCTAAACTTATAAAAACTTAGGCCCACCATGCCCAGCATCACAAAAGACCAGGGCTTTAAAATAGCCGGACAGCGTTTTGGCCAACGCTTAAGACAACTGCGCCAAGTCCATAAGTTATCACTGGAAGCTCTTGCAAAAAGTGCGGGCGTAACCAAGCTAACCCTAGGCAAAATTGAACGCGGCGAAGGCAACCCTACCCTTTCGGTATTATGGAAAATAGCCAATGGCTTAGGAGTGCCCTTTTCCAGCCTACTTAACCAAGAAATGCAGCCTCAACTCACACGCTTTAGCCAGCAAGCGGATGTCACCAGTCCCGATGGCCAGTTTATTGCACATGCCATGACTGAAATGCCAGAGCAATGTAGCTTTGACGTACAAATTGCGCGCATTCAGCCCGGCAATCATTACCTTTCACAGGCCCATGCAGAAGGAGTGGTGGAAATTGTTAGCCTAATGCAGGGGCAGCTTGTTGTTGAAGTGCAGGGTGAGCACTTTAGCTTAGAAGCAATGGATTGTTTACGATTTTGTGCCGACCGCCCCCACAGTTACTTTAACAGCGGGGAGGTAGAAGCTGTTTTCCACTGCATTATTGCTTATCGCCAAATTGCCAGCGACAAAGCCCACACATACCAGGAGCCATGATGAACACATTTAGCACCTCGCCTTTAGACCAACTAAGACTGCGCTTGAGCGGCGACATTACAAATTTACATGCCCAAGGTTTGTATAAACATGAAACCCCCATCAGCTCGCAACAACAAGCCACTATTACCAGCGGTAGCAGGGAACTCCTTAATCTCTGCGCCAATAACTATTTAGGCTTAGCCAACCACCCAAAGCTAATTTCCGCTGCGCAAGACGCCTTACATGAACATGGCTTTGGCATGGCCTCCGTGCGGTTTATTTGTGGCACCCAAGAGTTACACAAACAGCTTGAAGGGCGCGTGGCCGCTTTTTTGGGCTTTGAAGACAGCATTCTTTACTCATCCTGCTTTGACGCCAATACTGGTTTTTTTGAAACCCTACTGGATGACCAGGACGCCATCATTAGCGACAGCCTTAATCATGCCAGTATTATAGACGGAGTGCGCTTATGTAAGGCGCAACGATTGCGCTATGCCAACAACAATATGCAGGAACTAGAGCAATGCCTTAAACAAAGCCAAGCTAGTAGAACGCGCCTCATTGTTACCGACGGGGTATTTTCTATGGATGGCAGCATTGCCAATTTGAAAGCTATTTGTGACCTTGCTGAGCGCTATAGTGCGCTAGTAATGGTGGATGATTCCCATGCTGTTGGCTTTATGGGAGATCAAGGTCGTGGCAGCCACGAATACTGCGATGTAATGGGTCGTGTACACATTATGACAGGCACCTTTGGCAAAGCCTTAGGCGGGGCTTCAGGCGGTTATGTCGCGGCCAATAAAACAGTGGTTGAATGGCTGCGACAGCGCTCTCGTCCTTATCTATTTTCTAACGCATTGGCGCCACCTATATGCGCCGCAACCTTAGTTGCACTCAATATAGTTGAGCAAAATCCTGAGTTAAGGCAAGGCCTAAAAGACAATACACAACGTTTGCGGGACGGGCTAGCCAAGGCCGGTTTTGAATTGATGGGTAAAGATCATGCCATTGTACCTATTTTGTTAGGTGACGCTCAGATAGCTAGCCAATTTGCACAACAGATGCAGGTTCGAGGCATTCATGTGGTGAGTTTTTCATTTCCGGTGGTACCACAAGGGCATGCTCGCATTCGCACCCAAATGTCTGCAGCGTTAAATGAGCAGCAGATTGACCAAGCGCTGACAGCTTTTATTGCAGTGGGCAAAGAACTCGGAGTAATCCAATGAGCATCCCCCTAACTATGCGAGCGCTCACTAAGCAAAAGCCAACTCAAGGCCTGTGGATGAGTGAGGTTGACGTGCCTCAGTTTGGTCATAACGAAGTACTGATTAAAGTAACCCAAACGGCTATTTGTGGTACTGATGTTCACATTTACAACTGGGATCAATGGGCCCAAAAAACGATCCCCATAGGCATGACCATTGGCCATGAATTTGTCGGTGAAATAGTTGCCCTTGGTAGCAGTGTGAGCAGTTTCAAAATAGGCTTAAGAGTATCTGGTGAAGGCCATATTACCTGTGGTCATTGCCGTAACTGTCGGGCAGGTAGACGTCACTTATGTATTCATACCGTGGGCGTTGGGGTCAATCGCAACGGTGCGTTTGCGCAGTATTTGTGTTTACCGGTAGACAATGTATTTCCGGTGGCCGAGAAAATTGACAATGCCCATGCAGCAGTTTTTGACCCCTTAGGCAATGCCACTCACACCGCCTTGAGCTTTGATCTGGTAGGTGAAGATGTATTAATTACCGGTGCAGGTCCTATTGGCGTCATGGCTGCGGCAATTGCTCGCCATGCCGGCAGTCGCAACGTGGTGGTAACCGACGTTAACCCCTATCGATTAGAGCTGGCCAAGCGTATGGGCGCAACACGTACAGTTAACGTGAGCAATACACAATTAACCGACGTTATGAAAGAACTCAACATCATCGAAGGTTTTGACGTGGGGCTGGAAATGTCTGGTGCAATACAGGCCCTTGAGCAAATGCTTGCCACCATGAACCATGGCGGTAAAATTGCCATGCTAGGCTTACCTAGCGATAAAATGGCTATCGACTGGAGTCAGGTTATTTTTAAAGGCCTTACCATCAAAGGTATCTATGGCCGTGAAATGTACGACACTTGGTACAAAATGGCATCCATGCTGCAGTCAGGACTCAATATAGAACCCGTATTAACTCATCGTTTTGCAGCCGAAGATTTTCAACAGGGGTTCGATGCTATGTTATCTGGCAACAGTGGCAAGGTGATTCTAGACTGGTAGTTCTGATTTATTTGACCTGCCCTGACCTGTCACCCCACCTGAGAAGGGCAGTCCAACGAAGGGCTGCTCTTCTCAGATCAAGATTAGCTTTAGCTTTAGCTACGTAGCTTTTGGTGCAGAGGATCAAAAGCTGATTTAAGGCTTACATTAGCAGCATATTCTTCGCCTTCGATAAGCACGGTATAACTACCATCTTCTAAACACTACTTATTAGTACTGCCTTGAGGCAATTCTAATACACATAATCCTACAGACCTTTGGCTATGCTGGGCATAAGCTCCCGAGGTGACAAAGCCAACTATTTCACCATCTCTTAATACCGCTTCGTTATGATGTAGCATGGGCAGGTTATCAGCGAGCGTTAAATGGCACAAATACGGGCCTTTGGCTTCTGCACGCCGCTGCTCATATGCGCGCTGGCCAACAAAATGCTGCGTTTTGTTGGTTTTACATAAAAACTCAAGGCCCAGTTGATGTGGGGCATCGATATAGGACAGATCATGCCCCCAATGTAGATAGCCTTTTTCGATACGTAAGGCATTTAGAGCCTCACCTCCCATAAGCCTTAACCCTAGCCCTTGCCCGTTATCAATAAGCACCTGAAGTATGTAGTCGGCAAAATCTGGCGTAACGTATATCTCCCACCCAAGCTCTCCAGTAAAAGACACTCTTTGAGCCCAGCAAGGCGCATGCCCTACATAAAGATTTTGCCATGTGCCAAATGGGAACCCTGAATTAGACACATCTGTGGCCGTTAAACTAGCCATCAACTCTCTACTTTTTGGCCCAACTATAGACAACACGCCATAGGCAGAAGTGGCATCCTGCAAGCGCACATCTTCTTGCGGCAGCACGTGCTTTTGCAACCACAATTGATCGCGTCTCGTGCGCGCCATGGAACTCATCAGCAAGAACTTATCGTTTTCAAATCTCGCCACGGTGATATCGCTTTCAATACCACCTCGCTCATTCAACATCAAGGTATAGACAACCTGACCCAATTTCATGGCCATATTATTGGTACACATGCGCTGTAAGAATTGCTCCGCGCCTATACCTTCAATCCATAATTTACCCAACATAGAATAATCTAACAACGCTACACCGTGGCGGGCAGCTTGTTGTTCGGCCTGTGCGTAGCCAAACCACTTTGGTCTATGGAAACTATAGTCTGTCTCTGGCGTCACACTTTTGGGTGCGAACCACGCGGGCCGCTCCCAACCTTGCTGCTCGGCAAACCATGCACCATGCTGCTTTAATGTATGGTAGAAAGGTGTTTTACGTAACTGCCTTACCGTATCACGCTGATAATTTGGCCAGTGCATAGCGTAGGTGCGGGTTTCTGTTTCTGGTGCTCGCGCTTGTAGATAAGAGTCTTGAGCTTGGAAAGTTTGAATACGGGCAGGATCCATGTCGTTAAGGTCCATCGGCGCGTAACCTTGCATTATCCATTGCGCCAAAGCCCTGCCCGCACCTGCTCCAGACTGTATGCCGGTGGAGTTAACCCCAGCCAACACGAAGTAGTTCTTCACTTCGGGCGCCTCGCCTAAGGTAAAGTTACCGTCATAGGAGTAACTTTCTGGGCCGTTAAAAAAGGTTCGTATACCTGCCGTTTCTAGCGCTGGCACACGATTCATGGCCATTTCTAAAACGTCCATCACGTCATCGTCTACAAAGGGCAAAGAGTCAAAGCTGAATTCTTCGTCAATGCCTTCCATACCCCAAGGTTTTACTTTGTTGTGGGCAAAACCAAACAACAACTTACCTGCATCTTGTTTAAAATAGGTGCAATCATCGTAGGCCCGTAACACTGGTAAATCCTTAGCTAACCCTTCAATCACATCGGTTACTAAGTAATAGTGTTCACAGGCATGGGTGGCCACATGGACGCCACTTTGGCGCCCCAGTTCTCTTGCCCACATACCGGCGCAATTAACCACGAAGTCAGCTTCTAGCAAACCTTGCTCCGTAATTACACCTGTGGCCTTACCGTTGGTCACCACTATATCGAGCACTTTAGTGTGTTCAAATAATTGGGCGCCGTGTATACGCGCGCCTTTAGCTAACGCCATGGTTAAATCAATGGGGTTAATATAGCCATTACTAGGCACATGAATGCCACCTAATACGCTTTCTGGATTCATCAAGGGCCAACGTTCTAGTATTTCCTCAACGCTTAGCTCAGCTGCTTCAATTTTGTTAAGCAAGGCGAAATCAGCTTGCCTGCGTAGTTCACGCATACGCTCAGGGTGACTAGCAATGGCTATAGAGCCACATTGCTGAAACCCCGTGGCTTGGCCTGTCTCTCGCTCCAACTCTGCGTATAGATCAACGCCGTATTAAGAAAAAGCCGTGGTGGCATGCCCACCATGCAATCGCCCCACTAGACCAGCCGCATGCCAGGTGGTACCACTAGTAAGCTGTTTTCGCTCCAGCAAAACCACGTCTTTCCAGCCCGCTTTGGCCAAGTGATACGCAACTGAACTGCCATGAATGCCACCACCTATGATGACCACTTGAGTTTTTTGTGGTAACAGTTTTTGGGGTAAAGGCTTAGCCATTAATGCGGGAGTCCATGACTGAATAAACAACC
>Ga0302118_10000866_pt1 | contig 14702 bp, 15 predicted proteins | sample AG5_331_MG_FD_203126 | JGI IMG/M metagenome (GOLD analysis project Ga0302118, IMG submission 203126) | Marine microbial communities from Western Arctic Ocean, Canada - AG5_33.1 | ecosystem: Environmental > Aquatic > Marine > Oceanic | place: Canada: Western Arctic Ocean | collected 2017-10-01 | reverse complement strand
CGTCCTCCCTCGCCTCCAGAGTACTTAAGCTCTCGGGCCGCTCTTGCGGCCTCATATTCCGCCGTTTCATGCGGCACATGAATGAGGCGCCCCTTCATCAACTTTTTGTCGATACGAATCACGACGCGGTCATCAAGTTCAATCTGTTGTGGCCAACGCGTAAGCAGGCCACCAATACAGTCGAGATCACATGCGATATAGGGGACGCCCTCATAAGTACTGAACCACAGCGTGCGCGATGTTGCTGCGCCGACGATTTCGACTTCGAACTCATGGAGCTCATCGAGGGCTACCCAATCCACGTCGGTAAGCGCGACGTGAGTTCCGGATATCATTGGCCCCCCGGCGAATACAAAAGTAGGCCCATCCGCGCGGGACAGAATGAAGGCGCCTACCGCGAGCGCGCCGAAGAACAGACCGAGGATGGCGAAGAGGCGAATGAGCCACCGGCTTTTCTGTGTTGTTTTTTTGATGATGTCCTCCTTTCGGGTGATCTCAGCAATACGAGGCGAGTTCATGCGCAAAGCGGGTGCGCGCAAGCTCCTCGATCAATTCGAAAATGTCGCTGAATTACGGTCGTGCCTTTTGAGTGAAATGAAAATTCAGGCACCGTCTGTCGTGAATCGCGTGATTCTATAAACCAAACATCCGACTGATAGCGCTGTAGCGATAGTTAAATATTCGTTCGAGGGTAGGGCGTATGAACATTGTGTGTACAGGCCGGGAAAGTGGCTGGAAAGGAACTCGGTACCGCACCCGGTCCCGCATGAGAACACCGTCGCCGATTGGCTGCAGCGTATGAAGGTGTTCCCAGCTTTTGTAGGGACCGTGTTCTTGTGAATCGACGAACGCATATGGGGGATCCCAATGCGTAATGTGTGTTCGCCACGATAACGGAACGCCAAACAATTTGAGTCGGTATTCGATTCGAGTATCCCGTTTTATTTCTGAGGGAACCGGCCCCGCAATTTTAAAACCCATCCATGGCGGCGTGATGCGGTCAAGGTTCTGAGGATCACGAAAGAAGTTGAAGGCAACTTCTTGATCGAGACGTAAGAACTGTTCGCGGACAAGTTCATGTTCTTCTTGTGACTCGCTGGTATTCACGTGGGACCCGGAATGTCTGTGTTTGAGGGGGAACTAGATGCGTAAGCGGAGACGACTGGCGGGGAAGCCTGATACGCCTCAGCTATGGCTCGTTGAGAAGACTGTCGCGAAGCGAATTATCGAGAGAAGGGGTGCCGAGCCATATCCCAAAATAGGCTTTCGCAAAATCAGCCCCGGGGATCGTCACAAGCGACTCGTCATTCAGACGAAGGGTCGTCCCAATTCCGGGTTGGTAAGTCAGGGCGTAGCGATCCGAGGGACGAACATCGCGGTAGGCGGTGTGTAGGTTTTCGACTCGTGCCTGGAGTTTGTTGAATCCCGTTGTCGACATATTTTGTTTTAGGAAGTTCTCGGCTGCGTCAGCGAAGTCGCTCGCGCCGATGGCCCAGAAGTAACTCAGTTCGAGTCTTCGCGGGACATCTTCTAGGGCGCTTGTGCCAGGTACGCCCTCCGGTAGGTATAGAGCCGCGACGTAGCCTCGAAATACAACCCGGTAGCGGAGTAGACCTGTGCCGTGAAGTCGAAGCCGAGTTTCTTTGTTCGGTCCGATGGACACTTCATCGGCGAACGTCACGCCTTCGATCGTTGCAGCGGTTGCAAGATGCGAAGTCATGAACATTCCAACCACGAGCGCCGAAAGAACGGTCTTTGCTGCAGCGGTTCGGCTTGTTCGCAAGGAAACGAATATCAGATTTTTGATAGTTTCTGCATGCACCTGCCTGCTAAAGGCGTTCAAAGCCTGTACGCGTGACGTGTCTAATTTTATTTTGTGTTCTATCTGTTGCATCCGGGTGAATGATCCTCGTTCCGGTATGAAGTGCTTTTGGCCAATGAATTGGTGGTAGTATTGCCGCTCACCCTTTCAAAATTGAATGACTCATCATATGTCCCTTCCTTCTCCGCCAAGTCTTTCTCAGTCGCTGTCCGAGCTGCCTCGTTCGAGTTCAGAAGTTTGGAACATGATATGGGGTTTGCAATCGCTTGTTTCGAAGGCCGTGGCCGACGCGCAAGGTGGCGACGGTCGTCCAGTTTTAGTACTTCCGGGCTACGGCGGCAGTGACGGAGCGATGTATTTTCTACGTTCTTTTCTTGATCGGCTTGGGTATCGAACGTTTCGGTTGAACCTTGGTGTCAATTACGAGGCGCGCGAAGACAGGATTAAGAGCGTTGATGACGCGATCCGGTTTCGCGAAAGCATGGTCTCTCGGGTTCAAGGCCGAGTCCAAGACCTCCGTGAAGAAACTGGCGAGAAGGTCACCTTGATCGGGTGGAGTATGGGGGGTCTGTACGCTTTTGATGTCGGCTTGGCATTGCAAGAGGACGTTCGCATGGTGATTACACTGGGTTCCCCTTTTGGCGATCCGCGCAGTACCTCGCTTTTTAATGCTTTGCGGTGGCTCAATCGAAGTGACGTTCCGATCGAAGGGCAGAACTTTGACGGCTGGACGAGCAAGGCGGGGGCGGGCGAAAATCGAGTTCCGATTAAAGTGATTTACAGCAAACAAGACGGCATCGTATCGCCAGGGATTGCGCGGCCTCCCGAGCATCCTTCTATTGAGTGTTTGGAAGTTTCGTCATCGCACATCGGTTTCGCAGTGAACCTTGAGGCCTATGCTGAAATCGGGAAGCAACTTTCAGGCTCCATCGCGTAACGCTTGCGACTCTGCGGCTCGGGCGATTCCACTCAGCATTCCGCGAAAGACAAGTGCGTGTAGAGGGTAGACGCCATACCAATAGGCTAAGCCCCAAAGACCAGATGGATCGAATACAGCGGTTTGTCTGATCACAGCACCGTTTGCTGTCGGCCTGACTTCGAACTCGAGCCAAGCGCGCCCCGGAACTTTCATTTCTGCTCGCATTCGAAGAAACTCGTTAGGTTGGTAACTCTCGACCCGCCACCAGTCCACCGTGTCTCCTTCTTGCAAGGACTCCGGGTTTTTCCGCCCGCGTCGAAGCCCAACGCCGCCGAGCAGCAGGTCGAGCATTCCGCGGAGTTGCCACAGCCAGTCGAAGGAATACCAGCCGACACTGCCGCCAATGCGACGAATTGGCGCGAAGGCGGCCTCGGGTGTTACTGCCACCTCCCTTTCACGAGAGTCGGCGACTCTTCTTCCGCGTCGAACGGCAAAAAGTTTTCCGAAAAAATCTGGGTCAGTTCCACCCGAGGAAATGGCATCAGACCAGCGGGTTTCAGCGAACTCAAGATCTTCGTTTCGAAGCGCATGCTCGAGTGCCTCGCGGGTTCCGATCGGGGTGATGGGGAAATCGGAACGTGCCCGGTGATCGCAGACGACAGTCTCGTGGCAAATGCTCTCGATCAGATCGCGGCCGACGCTCGCATACAGAGGGGTGACGAGGCCGAGCCAAAGGCTGCTCAGTCGCGGAGATAGAACCGGAACAGGGATCAAGGCCCGACGCAAGCCGCGAATTGACGCGTACATCGTCATGAGTTCACCGTAAGAAAGTTGTTCGGATCCCCCAATTTCATAGGTTCTACTTTCTTCAATATTGAGGCAAAGCGCTTGTTCTAGGTAGTCGAGAATATCCTCGATGGCGATCGGCTGTGCGTTCACATGCACCCACTTAGGTGTAATCATGATGGGAAGTTTTTCGACGAGAGACCTGAGCATTTCGAACGAAAGGCTGCCCGAGCCGATAATGACAGACGCGCGAAATTCGACGACGGGCACGCCGGAATCGCGCAAAATGCGACCCACCTCATGCCTACTGTTTAGGTGTGGTGAGAGACTGTCCTTCTCCGAACCCAGGCCACCGAGATAGATGATCCTGCGCACTCCGGCAGCGGAAGCGGCCTGCGCAAAATTACGTGCCCCGCTTCGATCATCTTCCTCGAAGCCAGTCGCGCTGGTGTTTCCCATCGAGTGGATCATGTAGTAAGCGGTGTCGACGCCTACGAAGGCGGTCCGCAGTGATTCCGCGCTGAGGACATCACCTTGTACGACATCGGTCGCTGGGCTGACTCGGCTTGCGAGGAACTCGGGGCGACGCGCGAGGCAGCGAACCTGAAAATCACTCTTCTCGAGCCTCGAAAGTAGCCGCCCGCCCACGTACCCAGACGCGCCGGTAAGAAGTACGAGTGGTTTGGTGGGATGGCTAGATTCTGGCGTAGATGCAACGTTCATTTCTGTTCCTTCGTTTCACTTTGGTGGGCGTTTACATACGAATCCACGTTCTTCCATTCGTTCCATAGCCACTGCGCCTGCGCGTCGCCGTTCGACGGAATGTCGTCGCTACAAATTCGCCGGTATTGAACATGGATCGTATTGCCGAGCAGCATTCCGTTCCATATTTGCGAAATGGATGCGGTGCTTTCGAAGCCCGTATGTGCACAGATGACGACATCAATCCCCTCGGCTTGTTCCAACAGTCCAAGAACGCCGCCGGGGCGCGGAGCGAGCACGTGCGAAAGTGACGTCGCGTATTCTTGCATCGCAATATTGCCGCTACGTTTGAATCGCTCGATTGTCCTCAGGCGTTTTTCTTCCGTAAACCGGCTTCCTTCTGGGAAAATGAGGACGCCGTCTTTAGGGCCAAGGTTCTTCGCTAGCTGCTTGACGCTGCGTACCTGTGCTGACGAGTCATCCGAATCGCGGTCGACAAATGCATTCGGGAGTCTGTTCCCCACGATATCCAGGCAGGGATCCCAGAGGAGTTCTTTCTTGAGCACGTATCGTAGTCGCACGCCAAATGTCGAACTCGCAAATAGGGAGGCAAGAAGCGTGTCGCCCGCACTCGCATGTCTGGTCAGTAGAAGGTAAGGGCCTTGCTCGAGTTCGGTTGTTCCTTCTACTTGGAGCTCTAGTTCAAACAGAAACGCGATCGAACGGAACAGAGCGTTGGCCCACCACGCTTCCAAGCGAAAGTGAACGTCATTCCAATCTTCGGGCTCGAAGCGCCAAATCAGATTCCGAGCCCAGAGGATTCCACTCGCAATGATGCCGAGGACCTCGCATGACAAGTACACCGCGACAAAGACTCCGCTTCGGAGCGCGACTCCACGATTGAGTCGCACGAGATCGACGACCGCTGCGGCAACGAGCCACACCGGTGCGATAGATATCCAAAGTAACCATGCCAGGAGGTAGCCAGGCACTGTGAGGAGCCGGCGTCCAGTCATTGGCGAGTGCCGTTACACATGGTTTCGTAGCATGAGTTCTTTGGGGTGAGGTTGAAGGTATGATTGCCCTGCGAGGTAATCGATTTCGTGAACTCGAATGTGGTGTCTCAGTAGACTTAGGGGCACGACCAACGGAACGAGCCCGTTGCGATAATCGTGAATCAGGTCTGCAAGCTCATTTCTTGATGCCGAGTCAATCTTCGTCTTCACGTAACCAGCCGCGTGTTGCAGCGCATTGGTGTTGCGGCCGCGTGACGCAAGTTGCGCGAGTGCAGTCATGAAGCTGTCTTCGTAGTCGCTTCGGAATGTCGCCCGCGGAACTTCCTTCGTCACCGCAACGAGTTGTCCGAGTGTTCGGTATGCCACCGGTGAGTGCGCCATGAGTTGAAGCTTATGTGCGGTGTGAAACTTCATGACCTGGCCAACGGTCCAACGTGGCCGAAATAGATCCTGCAAGCGCCGATACGCAAAGACGCGTTCAATGAAATTCTCACGCAGGGCTGCGTCGTGCAGCCTTCCTTCCTCTTCGACCGGAAGGTTGGGGTAGGCATCCATCAATGCCGACGCGTACAAACCGCGGCCGTCACGTCGAGGCATCCCCTTGTCCTTCCAGATTTTGACCCGGGTCATGCCGCAGCTGGGAGAGTTCTTTTTGAGGATGTAGCCGCATAGGTTTTGATCGCGGAGCTTACGAACACGCAGTTGGGAGAATTTCGTCATCTGCGTGGTGTGATCAATGTTCGACTTGATCTCCGCCATGCGAACGTTCTGTCCGTCCTCTACGAGTCGCATTGCAGGTCGTGGCGTAGACATTCCAGACTCAACTTCCGGACAAACTGATACCCACTCAACGTAATCGTCGAGGATGTCGGTCAGGTATCGATCCTTCTTATGTCCTGAGTCGTATCGTACCTCTTGGCCAAGGAGGCAGGAAGAGACACCCACGCGGATCACAGTCTTCGCTTCTTCTGAATTTTCAGTCATGAAGGAGTTTCGCTCGCTCGCGCCATCTTGAATCGCTCGAGTGCGATTTTGCGTCGCTTAGAATGATCAACAATTGGAGCGGGGTAGGAGCCATCGGGTTCCTTCTCCGACGGTGAATGAATGAATTTGGTTGGCACATGCTCGAGCTCGGGAATCCACTTCCGAACATAAGAGCCGTCTGGATCCCATCGCTTCCCTTGTGTCGTGGGATTGAAGATGCGGAAGTAGGGCTGAGCGTCAGTGCCGGTGGAGGACGCCCACTGCCAGCCTCCATTATTCGAAGCCGGGTCACCGTCGACGAGGCTCTTGAAAAAGAAGCGTTCGCCTTTGCGCCAGTCTATGAGGAGGTCTTTGGTGAGGAAGCTCGCAACGATCATGCGGACGCGATTGTGCATCCAACCTGTTGATCGAAGTTGTCGCATGCCTGCATCAACGATCGGGTATCCCGTCTCGCCCCGGCACCAGGCATCGAAGTCGGAAGGGTTGTCGTTCCAACAGATGTTTCTCGTATCGCGGCGATAGCTTTCACGCAGAACTCTTGGATTCTCTTCGAGAACACCCGAATAGAATTCGCGCCAAACGAGTTCGTCGAGCCACTTACCAACGCCCTGTTCGAGAGGGCTTTCGGCGTTCGCGGCCGCCATGGCACGAGCGAAACATTGTCGAACGGAGACCGCTCCAAATCGAAGGTACGGAGAGAGTCGAGACGTGCCATCGATGGCTGGGCGATCACGGTCTGCGTGATAGTTCACGACTGATCGGCTTAGGAAGCTGTCCAGTCTTCGGTGAGCAGCGGCTTCCCCGCCTGTGGGAAGACTGTGGCGGGTTACTTGGGAGGTGTTCGTTCGAATCTTGGGGACACTGTCACGCGCGAAGCCTGGTATGGCTGGCTTTAGTCGACCGCATGGAACGGGTAGGCGAGGTTCGTCTTCCCATTTTCTCATCCAGGTGCGCCTGTAAGGTGTGTAAACCGAGTAGGCACCGCCGGTTTTTGTTCGAACTTCGCTCGGCGCGTACATGACGTGGTCTTGTCTCGCAATCACCGTGGCTCCGGCTTGCCTGATTCTTTGTTCGACGATGTCGTCGCGATGCCTTGCAAAGGGCGTGATGTCGATGTTGAAGGTGAGGAGGCTAGCACCTGTCTGTTCGACGAGTTTCGGGAGAACGGACTCTGGGTGTCCGTGTCGAATCAGGAGTGGGATATTTTTCTTGGCGAGTTCGGCACCGAGTCGTTCGAGACAATCGAACAGGAAGTGATTCCTCCGCGACGAACCCTCGAGGTCGTTTGAGATGCGTGGATCAACGATGAAGACTGGAAGCCATTCATCAACCCTAAGAGCAATCTCGTTTAGTGCCGTGTTGTCTTGAAGTCTTAGATCATTCCGAAACCAATGGATTCCACGCGTCATGTTCCGCTCCCAAAAGTTGAGGGGTAGTGTCTGGGGAGACTCATTCGGCGGACCCCATGGTCAGCTGGTCACACAGCCGCCAAAGAGCCTGACGTTCTTTGGCGTCCTCTTTCGTTGATGAGAAAAAGTGTGTTCTTCGGGCTAAACGATCAAAGAAGAATTTACCAGTTGGCTTGCCAGTGCGTTCTGCCGCAGCGAGCCATACAACGGTGTCTGCGCCTTCGGCGGGGGTTCGAAGGATTTGACGGGTAATCCGATGAAATAAGGGTAGGGAGCTTTCGACGGAGGGGGTGTTCGCCCAGCCAGGATGCATCGCATTGACGACGACTCCGCTGCCGCGCAGCTTTTTGGCCCAAAGCTCGGACAAGATTACCTGTGCGCGTTTGGTTTCTGCATAAGCAGCCACTCCGTCGTATTTGCGCTTGATCCATTGGGGGTCTCGAAGGTTCAATCGCTTGGTGTACATGCCACCCGATGAAACCCAAACAACGCGAGCCCCGTCTGCTTTTTCGAGACTGTCGTGAAGTAGCTGAGTGAGGAGAAATGGACCTGAAACGTGTGTTGCAAACGTCATCTCTTGCTCGTCATCTGTTTCGAGCCGATGGTCGGGAAGCACGCCGGCATTGTGAACCAATACATGAACGGGCGCGGTACTGAGCCGTTTGGCGGCAGCCCGAATCGATTTCTGGTCCGACATATCCACGACGTCTACGCTCACCCTGTTATTGCCAGTTTGTTTTCGAATCTTGTTCGCGGCTTCGGTGCCTTTCGCATCGTTTCTGCATAGCAACACAACCTCTGCACCAAGGTCAGCGAGAGAAAGCGCGGTCTCGAACCCGATCCCAGAATTCGCTCCCGTGACAAGGCAACGCTTGTCCGAAAGGTCAACATCAAGGTCTGCTGGATCAAATCCAAGGCTGTGCAACTTAAATCCGGTTCGATCGAACGAGGGAACGATAAGCGGATCCAGAATGGAACTAAGAGCTCGACCGACTCGCGCCTGCCAGGGTGAGGTTGTGAGAGGCGGATTCATTACGGGTGCCTTGCTGTTCAATGCTGAAAATACTTCGCTTAGGGGTGCGTGGTCCCCGGCGGCTTCGCTTACGTAGCGATAAGTGACTTCGCCATCGGGCCGAATTACGAACACGCCTCCGAGTTGCCAGGGATCTCCCTGTACTCCGTCCTGGCGTGCGCCGGACTTCAGCGCCCGGATTGCATTCAGCGGGACCTGCGGAGAAAGCAGTTCCATACGGCCCCTTCGTAGGCCTGCAGCCCGGTAACTACGTAAGTCTGTGTCAACTAGGACCGGGCAGTCGAGCTCGAAGTCTTCTTTGAAGGCTTTGGCGAAGTAAGCTGAGCCATTACCAATGATGACCAGCTCACCGCCGCGAATTCGGATTTCGTCGATCTTGTCGCGCAACTGCCCGACTTGTTCTCGACAAAACATTCAGCCGAAGTGGCGAATGAAGACCAGCACAATCGGTTGTTCTTTCCAGTAGCGATCGAGTGCTCGAGTCGTACCGTTGCAGTCTGAAAGTTTGATCGTCGAAAGTGCTTGGGTCGTTCTCATGGTATTCCCCTGGTCTTCCCTTGGTCTTCCCTTGGTCTTAGTTGGCGCTTTCCGGCTTGTTTTGAAATTGTGATCGATCGTGTTTCGATCGGCGGTTGTTGGAATATTGGTGAGGCTGTTCAGGTGTGACTAGAGCTTCTAATCTTCTGATTCGTCCGAGGCATCGGCGCTTTCGCGCAGATAAACGTAAATTCCGGCAATCACGATGAACGTCACGACGCACCCGAAAGAAAGGAGGTTTGCGTCACTCATGAGTTGCGCCCTCCTAGTAGAAGGCCCCCAGCGGACAATATTGATGGAACCCAGATTCCTACGAATATTCCCTGCTCTCTGCTCCCCGTGAAGAACAAGGAAACCGAAAGTACGAATGAGAGCCCTGCTGCGAGGAAAAAGAGCCCTTTTGCCAATCCTATGCCTGAAGCGACGGACCCTTTCCTCGTCGAACTCTTACTTGCGTTCTGTGCAGATTTATTACTCATTGCAGTTTTCCTTGTTTAGTTGGTTGGAGCAGTTCACGGAGGATCTGACTTTGAATCCCCGTGCTGGTTTTGGATTTCTCATCGCAAGGTAAAGAGGGAGCTTTCGTCGCATGCGAAAATGGGCCTTCTTCGTTGAGCCGTTCTCGTAGGCCACGGATCGCAACTTGCCCGACGCGTTGTAGGAGCAAGCCGAGGAGTGGATCCGCCAGTTGGCTCACACCAACAAGGTCAACGCGAGCTTCGTAGGTCACCCTCGTTCCTTGGCCTTGCGGGGTAAACGAGACCTTGTCGATCGAGCGAATAATGGAGTTGCCGCCCGTCATGACGAGGTAATAAGGGCGTTCGTACTCGGTGATCTCGAATTCGAGCGCCACCTCCGCTCCGAGCACAGAAATGTTGACTACGAACTTGCTTCCTAGTTGTGGGGCGTCCGCTGTTTGGGGCCATGCGCTCGAAACTCCTGGGTCCCACTCAGCTGTTCGGCTGAAGTCAGCCAAGTAGTCGAAGGCGTGCTCGATCTCGAGCGGAACGTCGATCGCGTCTATGTATCTAGCCATTGCCATCCTTCCCGTTGCGTTGAAAACAACTTGCGACAGTTCCGCATTTAAGTCAAGATTTATATACAAATTATATGAACAAAAGATAATAAAAGTAAATATTCGTTGATTTTAAAGGACTTTATTTACACACTTAAATTTTATGACCATATTTATTACATATTTATATAGACAATTGTAATTTTTTGTGTAGAATTCAGCCCCATGAAGGATGAAATCGAAATCACATCAAACCTTGGCCTTACTTATCCGCTCCGCACTGTTGTCCGACTCACAGGATTGTCTCCCGACCTTCTGCGTGCGTGGGAGCGGCGACATGGTGTTGTGATCCCCGAACGGACAGAAGGCGGAACTCGACGCTATAGGGCGTCCGACGTCGAGCGACTTCGATTCGTCAAGGCGGCGGTGGACGCAGGCCATCGAATTGGCCGCGTTGCAAAGCTTTCGAATTCGGAGTTGCAACTCTTGTCTGCGCAAGGTGAGGAAGGTTCGCCGAACCAGCTTGATGGAATGCTTGAAGCAGTCGAGAACTTCGACTCGGCAGAGCTTCAGCGCCTTCTATCTGTTCAATTATCGACGTTGGGTGCACCGCGGTTTGCGCGAGACGTCGCGCAATTAATCATCGTTGAAATCGGCGAACGATGGTCTCGCGGCGAAATTGGGATTGCACAAGAGCACATGGCATGCGCGGTCATCCGCAATTTGATCGGACCGACGCTTCAACCGACTGCTCTTTCGGTTGCGGGCCCGAAAATGGTCTTTGCGACCCCCCCTGACGAGAAACACGAATTAGGCCTCATGATGGCGACACTTACCACGGTGAGTGCGGGCGGGAACTGTCTTTACCTGGGGGCTGACCTTCCCGTTGAGGAAGTCGTTGTCGCGGCCCGAGACTTCGGTGCTGATGTCGTCGTGATGAGCATGGTGATGACTCGAGCGATTGATGCGCGAAGGGCGGTCACCTTGCTTCGATCGGAACTTGAAGATCACGTTCAAATTTGGATCGGTGGTTTAGCATCGGCCGAGCTCGATGATTACGCAGGTGTTGAATACATCGCTTCGTTTGAGGCCTTGGGGCAGCGCGTGGCTCTACTTAGGGATTCTGGATCGAGCGGTTCATGAGTAATCCCGTAGATCGTAAAGGGCCTTTGTCGGCTGAAATGCTGGATCAGTTTTTTGACGAAGTCACCGTTCCATTGCGGATCGCTGGTGTTGGATCGACTGGACACCCGATCATGGCGTCTCTTTGGTATATCCGCATTGAAGACATGCTTTGGTGCGCAACGCAACGTGCTTCTACCATTGCATCGATCCTAAGTCGCGATGTGCGTTGTTCATTCGAAGTGTCGGTGGAAAAGCCTCCTTACGTCGGAGTTCGCGGACCGGCCCTGGCGACGCTGCACCCGGACCGAGGAGAAGAAATTTTGTGCGCGTTGATCGACCGATACATCGGAAATCGATCTTCAAGTTTTTCTCGGAATCTTTTGTCGCGAGCCGCAAGCGAGACCGCGATTGCGATTCAACCTCAAGCCCTCTTCACCTGGGACTTCCGAGAGCGGATGGAAGGCATCTAGTGGATTCCGTTCCCGAGATAACGCTTCTTTACGATGGCGGCTGCCCGCTCTGTTCGAAAGAGATCGAGTTTCTCAAGCGGCGCGATGGCAGGTCGGGCCGGGTCGGATTCGATGACATTTGGGATCGCTCATTCGATGCTTCGCTGTACGGGCTGGAACGAGAAGTGCTGATGGCGCGAATGCATGGTGTGTTGGCCGACGGAAGTGTGGTCGAAGGGCTCGAGGTGTTCAGACGGGCTTACCGTGCGGTGGGTCTTGGCTGGCTGCTCGCTCCAACCGGGTGGATCGGTTTGCGTCGGATTGCGGACTGGGCATACCGCGTGTTCGCCCGCTATCGGCTGCAGCTCCGGTGCAGAGATGGTTGCGAGATCGGTCAGCACCGACCCGAACTAATGGATGAGTCTAAGGCTTCGACACAACCGTAGAAACGGCAGGCGAGATAGACGGCTGGAAGCGTCCGGAACACCCATTGAATGAAGCCTAGGCCCGAGCGTGCTGGTACCAAGCGTGCCATCCACGGTTGTATCAAGTCGTAGGAGTCGACTCAACTCCAGAGTCGCATAGTCGTATAGTCGCCCGAAAAGGGCATAGAAAGGAGATGATCATGAGATTCGCCTATCACGCAACAATGTGTAAGCCGGAATTCTATATTCCCCTTGCAGTCGCCGCAGAGGACGCTGGCTTTCATTCGTTCACAGTGCCCGATAGCATCTGCTATCCCGAGCACTCCGATAGCGAGTATCCCTACAACGGAACCGGTGACCGTGAGTTCTTGTCGGGGGTTCCATTTTTGGATCCCTTTTCGGTCATTTCAGCAATGGGGGCGGTGACCACGAAGCTCCGATTTACGACTTCAGTGATGAAGCTTGCCATTCGTCAACCGGTGATCGTGGCAAAGTCCGTCGCATCCGTGGCGGTTCTTACCAACAACCGATTCGGTTTCGGCGTTGGGATCAGTCCATGGCCTGAGGATTTTTCGGCTTGTCAGGTGCCATGGGAAAAACGTGGTCAGCGAATGACCGAAATGATCGAAATTGTGAAGGGGCTTCTGAGCGGAGAATACTTTTCGTACGACGGAGAAGTATTTCAACTTGATTCCATTCAGATGTGCCCGACTCCAAGCAAAAGTGTTCCGATACTCGTTGGTGGGCACGCGGCTCCTGCTTTGAGACGTGCCGCGCGGATCGCAGACGGGTTTATTCACGCCGGGGGAACCTTTGAAGACCTGGCAATGACGATGAAACAAGTTGATGAATACCGCGCCGAGTACGGGCGAGATCATCTTCCGTTTGAGTACCAGTGCATGGGTGCGGAAGCGTTCTCGGTCGACGGAGTGAGTCGCCTTGAGGAATTGGGCGTGGATGAATCGATTATTGCGTTTCGAAATCCATACCTAGCCGAGTTGGATACCGAGACACTCGAGACAAAGATCAACAACCTTCACAACTTTGCTGAGGCCGTGATTCGTCACTGCGCATAAGCCAAGCTTGCGTCTGTCTACTGAGCTCGATGGGATCGGGGGGCGAATGAAGCTGACCAGTTCGCGAAACAAGAACAAACTTCGACGAGATTGGAACCGAGGTTTTGGGTTCTGTCTTTGCATCGTGGCCATCGGTATTGCGGGTTGCGCACCAAGCCAACCTGATCTTCGCGCGCTTGACCGGCGTATTGATGTTGGCCGGTTCATGGGCGACTGGTTTGTCGTCGCCTTTATCCCAATTGATTTCCCGTTGTTCAGCGAAGCCAATGCCCATGACGCGGTTGAGAGCTATCGCTTGAACGATCAGGGAGAAATCGACATCTCCTATTCGTTTCGCGATGGCGGGTTTGACGCAGAGCCCACGGTGTTAACCCAAAGGGGCTGGATCGAAGATCCAGAGCGCCCAGCCGAATGGAAAGTTCAAATCATGTGGCCGTTCGAGTCTGCATATTTGATCGCTTGGGTGGACGAACAGTACGATCGCGCAATCGTCGGCGTCCCTTCCCGCAGCAATGTCTGGTTGCTTTCGCGTGAAGCGCACCTGACAGAGACAGAATTCGATTCCCTGCTCAGTCGAGTGAGCGACATGGGATACGAACGCACAGAGATTCAACGCGTTCCGCATCGACTTGGTCGGTAGCGAGATCGATATGGGTTGGTCCACTAGGGATCGGAGACACACATGAACAAGGCTGAACAGCAAAGCGCAATTGCCATCCCACTTATCGTCATGATCGGGGCGGCGATTGCGGTTGCGGGGAGCTCCGGGGGGGCTCAGCTTGGAGGCTGGCCCGTGTTTGCCTTTTGCGGTGCGCTTTCCTTTGCCATCAACTGGGTGATGTTCGTTCCAGCTTTCGTGTATCAGACCGAGCGATACTTTGATTTGACCGGAAGTATCACGTACGTGACGCTCACCATCGTCGCCCTCACTTTGACGGAGGCCCGGGACCCCCGAGCGCTACTCGTGGCGGGGATGGTCATGGCATGGGCAATTCGATTGGGGACTTTCTTGTTCGCGAGAATCAACCGTGATGGAAAAGACGGCCGATTCGACAACCTCAAGCCCAGCTTGCCTCGGTACTTGATGACGTGGACGCTTCAGGGACTGTGGGTGTATTTGACGCTGGCCTGCGCATTGGCCGCGATGACGGCCGCTTCATCCAAGCCACTCGGTGCTTTCGCGTTGATCGGAACGGCGGCTTTTCTGTTTGGCTTCGGGCTGGAGATTGTCGCTGATCAGCAAAAGAGTCGCTTTCGAGCAGACCCACAGAACCGTGGTCGCTTCATCAATTCCGGTGTTTGGACATGGTCTCGACATCCGAACTACTTCGGCGAAATCACGCTCTGGACAGGTGTCGCAATCGTTGGATTTCCGGTGCTAACGGGTTGGCAGCATGCCACCAT
>Ga0302118_10000862_pt1 | contig 14728 bp, 8 predicted proteins | sample AG5_331_MG_FD_203126 | JGI IMG/M metagenome (GOLD analysis project Ga0302118, IMG submission 203126) | Marine microbial communities from Western Arctic Ocean, Canada - AG5_33.1 | ecosystem: Environmental > Aquatic > Marine > Oceanic | place: Canada: Western Arctic Ocean | collected 2017-10-01 | reverse complement strand
CGATGCCCTGATCCATGTTATCGATCATCGCCGCGTAGACCTCCATGTTACGAATATCCCATTCCTTGTTGGGCGCCTTTTCCCATTCATCAGAGCGTGCGGAAATTTTTAAATTCTTGTCGATCACCCCCTGCATCTTCAACCGCTCAAACCGCGCGGCCCGCACCTTGGCAAAGCCGCCGTCATACACGCCCTTGTACTTCGCAATATCCTTGGGCAACGCATGCATCGGCCAGTGCGCAGTGGTGTAGGCCACATAGAGAAACACTGGCTTATCCGGCGACTCTTTCGCGTGTTCCTGAAGAAACATTACCGCGTTGTCGCTGATGGCGTCGGTGTAATAGTAGGTCTTGGGCTGATACTTCTCATCATTCACCGGGGTGATAAAGCTGTTTGCGCGGCACAACGTGGCCGGATCAAAGAAACTACCCGCGCCAATGATGGTGCCGTAAAACTTTTCAAAGCCGCGCTGCAACGGCCAGCTGTTCTTGGGACCCTGCGGCCGCGTATGCTTGGTGACATGCCACTTACCGCTCATGTAACGGCGGTAACCAGCCACGCTTAGTGCCTCGGCAATTGTCACCACATCCTGGCCCAGTTCTCCACGGTAGCCGGGCAGTTTATTGTCCCCCGTCATCAAGCCGATACCAGCCTGATGCGGGTACATGCCTGTGAGCAACGAAGCTCGCGTGGGGCAACAGCGCGACGTGTTGTAAAACTGCGTAAACCGAATCCCATTTGTCGCCAGCCGATCAAGCGTCGGTGTCTTGATCTCGCTCCCGTAGCAACCGATGTCCGAAAAACCCATGTCGTCGGCCATTATCAGGACAATGTTCGGCTGCTTGGTTGCGTCAACCGCTGAAACCACCTGAGCAAATGTCATTACGAATAGAGTAAGGATCACTTTCTTCATTATGTAATTCCCTTCATTTTAACTTCATGATTTCCCCCATCATCTGTTTCAATTCGAAGACGATCTCTGGGTGCTTTTCAGCGAGGTTCTTCGTTTCCCCGATGTCCGCTTCCAAGTTATAGAGTTCCTCGGCCTCTTTTCGTTGCGTGTCGCGGGCGTAGCCGTAGACATTGTGCTTGGCCTTTAGATATTTCCATTTCCCCCGGCGAATGCCGTTATCTCGGTACACAAACGTCTCACGGTTACCTCCGGGGTTTTTGCCCAGCAGCAAATCTTTTTGGTCTACCCCATCAATCACGCGATCGCCGGGCACATTGAAGCCTGCGAGGGCCGCGAAGGTGGGCATGAAGTCCAGCGTAGAAAAAATGGCATCGGAGTCAGCACCGGCCTTCACCCGACCCGGCCAACGTACGATGCACGGCACACGGTAGCCAGCCTCGTAACAGGACCCCTTCCCGTCCCGCAGCGGTCCAGCCTCGCCCCAGAAGATCGACCCCTCCGGGTGACCTTTCTTTTTGTTAGTGTAGGCGGGTTGATTCCACGGGCCGTTGTCGGAGGTGTAAATCACCAGCGTGTTGTCGCGCAGCCCCTCCTTGTCCAGGGCGTCGAGCAAACGACCTGTCTCATAATCGAACTCCTCCACCACATCGCCGTACAGGTCGCCATTTGAATTTCCTCGAAAACGCGGTGAAGCATCGATGATCGTATGCATCATCGTGTGCGCCACGTAGAGGACGAACGGCTTTCCCTTGTCGCGTTTGTTCTTGAGGAAACCGATAGCTTTGTCCGTATAAAGGCGGGTGAGACTGGCCATGTCGCTCGTCTTGCCGGCTGCCTGGTTGTTCTCATGAAATGCCACTGTACCGCCGTCATTCGCCCCCAGCGTACCGAAGTAATAGTCAAAACCCTGTGCATTGGGCATGCGCCGGATGATTGGCTTGCGGTTGGAGACATCCCACTTACCGATGCAGGCCGTCTGGTAGCCGGCTTCGCGAATCAATTCAGCAAAGGTAATTTCACTCGCCGGCATTGCCCAACCCTTGCTGCGAAATGGATAGCGTCCGGTCAACAACGCCGAGCGCGAAGGCCCGCACACCGACTGCGCATAAAAGCTGGTGAACCGGGTTCCCTCCTTGGCCAACCGATCCATGCGCGGCGTCTTGTTCTTCTTGTTGCCGTAACAGCCCATATCCCCATAGCCCTGGTCGTCAGTGAAAATGATGAGGATGTTCGGCCGCACAGCATCAGCGTTGAGCGGAGAGACTGGGGCGAGGAATGCAAGGGCGAACATGACGACAAGAACCCTGCATTTTTTTATCCAGACATCCTGAGAGTTTGAGTTCATGATTTTGAAATCGCGTGTCAGCGGCTGGGGAATTTCGGAGCTCCGCCAAGATAGGGGAACCTGTCGAAGTCGGGCCCCTTGCCTGTCACTCTAGGGTCATTTGTCTTTTCCAGTTCAGCAAAAAGATGCGCCTTTAATTTTTTCACGATTTCAGCATAGCCGGAATCGGCAGCGATATTCACCAGTTGATCGGGATCTTTCTTAAGATCGTATAATTCAACGGCGGTGCGTTTTCCAAATGACAGTTCATAGAGCCGGCGATGACGGGCGTCCTTATCGCTGTTTTCAACCATATAAGTCTTAGTCGGACCATTATCACAGTCGCTCAACCAAGCTCCCTTAATCGCCGCCATTTGATAATTGGGAGTGCCCGCCGGCCAACGGTCGGGGCGAAAGTTGTGAAGATACAGAAAGTCGTGAGTCCGAATGGCTCGAGTCGGGTAGCCCCCCATATCCTTTCCTTCCTGGCCTGGCACATGCCGTTCCTTGCCATGTAGCACAAAACTTCGATCGCTCTTGTCCTTGCCCGCGAGGAGCGACAACAGGCTCCGACCGGAAACATCACTTGGAACATCCAAACCTGCAGCCTGATAGTACGTCGGTGCCACATCGACCAGGCTTACGAAATCGTTCACCACCGTTCCCGCCTTCACCTTCGACGGCCAACGAATTGCAAGCGGCACTCGGGCCCCACTATCATAGTTGTTGCTCTTGCAGCGCGGGAACGGCATGCCGTGATCGCCCGTCATGACGACGATGGTGTTGTCGAGTTCACCGCTCTCCTCAAGCACCCTAATCGCGTCCCCAACCAAGCTGTCGAAACGTTGCACCTCAAAATAATAATCCGCAACGTCGCTGCGGACTTCATTAGAATCCGGGAAATGGGGGAACAATTTAATTTTTGAAAGGTTCATCCCGCTTTTAACCCCCGAACCCTTGGCGTAACCACGATGTGGATCGGAACTGCCCAGCCAGTAACAGAACGGCTTGCCTCTCTCCCTGTTCTTCATAAAATCGCCGAAGTTTCTGTAGCGAGGTCCCGCTAGTTGACGACCTTTCTTTTGAGTGCGCCCCGGCCCCCACCCTTTGCTGCTGACACCTGTCACGTAACCGGCCCTGGCCAATAGTTCGGGATACGTGTCATACTTGTCAGGAAACACGCTCCAGAGATTACCCGCACCTTCAAGTCGCCAATGCCATTGCCCCGTCAAGATGGCACCGCGCGACGGCGTGCAGGACGGCGATGACACATAGGCGTGCCGAAACATTGCCCCCTCCTTGGCCAAACGATCAAAGGTCGGCGTCTTGACCACCGGATCACCGTACGAGCCGGCATGTGGCCAACCCCAATCGTCAGCAATGGCAAAAAGGATGTTTGGACGCTCAGCCGAATGCAGGGAACAGGCAAACAGAAAAATCAGCTGTGATAAAAACCTCATGAGTGGCAGGCATTCTCCCCGTAGTCCCTTCGCTAAACCAGCACAAACCTTGGATTCAGCGAAGAACCGTTACTTTGGCGAAACCTCCTTCACCCATGAACTATGCAGGGTCCTGAGGCGCTGCACGATTTCCGGTTTGGTCTTGGCATAATCCTTTACCTCAGGCTTGGCATCGACCAGGTTTCGCAGCGACACCTTGGCATTCCCGTCCGAGCCGATCAGTTTCCAGTCACCCTCGCGAACGGCCCATTTTTTGCCCCAGGCGAAATGTAGAATCTTGTATTTCGACTTCGCCTTGGCGCTTCGGATCAACGGTAACACGCTATGGCCATCTAGCTTTGGAGCGTTAGAGGGTTGCTGGACATCACAGAGGTCGAGCACTGTGGGAAGCCAGTCCATTGCCGTGATGATTTGCCCTCGCACTTCCCCTTTTGGCAGCTTGGCCGGATAACTGATGATGGCCGGCACGCGTACTCCACCCTCGAGAAAGCTGCCCTTCTGGCCGATCCACTTGCCGGTGGACCCACCGCCGCTCGCGCCATAAAAATGGCCCTTGGGATAACCACTCCTATGATTTTCCACTCTGATTCGATTGCCGGTTTCCTCCGAATGCCCGTTGTCACTCATAAAGATGATGATCGTCTTTTCGCGCAGGCCCAGTGCCTCCAATTTGTCGACAATCTGGCCGATATAGTGATCGGTAGTGCTGACAATGGCCGCGTAGGAGCGCCGTGCCGGGTCAGCAATGTCCTTGTACCCCGCCTCAAACCGCTTGAGCGCCTGCTCCGGATAATGCGGAATGTTAAACGGCACATAGAGTAAGAACGGCCGATCCTTGTTTTGCATAATGAATTTCAATGAACGTTGCACCATCAGCTCAGGAAAATATTTGCCCGGCGCCTGCACTGGTTTGATCCCTTCGTACAAATCATGAAACCCCCTGCCATGCAGGAAATAGTGGTTGTAGTTGTCAATGAAGCCGTCACGGATGCCAAAGAACTCGTCGAAGCCCTGTTTCTTTGGCCCAAAATCCCGATGGGCTCCAAGGTGCCATTTTCCGAAGAGCGCGGTTCTATAACCGGCAGGCTTCAGTGACTCGGCGAGCGTCACCTCCTCAAGAGCCATGTTGATACCGTCCGGTCCATTCAGATCGCCCTGCGTCCAGTGATGGACCCCACCCCGCTGCGGATGCCGTCCCGTCATCAACGCCGCCCGCGCCGGGCAACAAACCGTGTGCGCATACGCCTGAGTGAACCGCACTCCCGTGGCCGCAAGTCTGTCAATATTGGGCGTCCTGAGGTCGGTGGAGCCATAGCAATTGGCATCAACCGTCCCCTGGTCGTCGGTCAAAATCATGAGGATGTTCGGCCGCTCCACCGCCGACATACCAAGTGCGGGGAAGGCCAGCAGGAAGATAATAATGTGCTTCACGCGAGAACCATTTAGCAGAGCGGTAACGCCGTCAACCCACCGCAATGCAAATATGCGCGGACTGCCTGGGCAAGCGTAGCCTCAACCGGGATTCACATTAAACACCCCGTACATTGTCCGCCAATGCCCTGGGAACGTGCAAACAAACTCGTATTTGCCGGGCTTGCCTGGAACGTTGAAGGTTAGCAGTTCACTCTCGCCCGGCTTCAGCAGGCGGGTTGCTTGGAGAACTTTTTCGGATTCCGGGACATACCCCTTTTCCCATGCGCGAGGTTGCGTCGCCATCTCGTCGGCAGCGCGTCCCACCTCTTCGCGTGAGCCAATTGTCACCAGTACAAGGTTGTGGGGCATCGTGTCGTTATTTTCAAAAACCAACCGGATCGACTCGCCAGCCGTGACGCTAATTTCCTCCCGGTCATATTTCATTCGCGCCGGTACGGTACGAATGACATGCACCGGGACGCCGTATTGCCGAAGCTCAGTGCGCAGTGTCTGCCCCAACTCTTCCGGCAACCGATCCGCCGCCGCTTGGCCAAGCGACAGGGCCTCGATGCCGGCTTGGCCATCACGCCGATCGGCCGGCATCTCTTCCAGGTAACTCAACAGGTCTTGAGCCAGGCCGTTCACCTGGTCACTGGGCCAAGTATCCGGCGGCATCCGGTGCAGAGCCGTGATTGCCTCTTTTGGATTCTCACCACGTTGCAGCCGCTTGGCCAGTTGTTGAAAGTTCGGGCCGGGTGCGGCGGCGGGCTCCGGCCTGCCGGAGAGAAACCCAAGCGTCTGCGCCAGCGCGTGCTCAATGCCGGGATCCATCGGGTGCACTGCGGCCTCCATGGCAATGGCAAGCGCCTCGGGGGAGGCACTAAAACTTGCGGCGATAACGGCGTGCAACCGCACACGCGGTTCTGGATCGTTGACCATCTGCCTAATGAGTTCATCGCCTGAGCCGATCTGCTCCTGCCAATACCTGAGCACCTTGGTCGCTGCAGCCCGAGCGCTGGGATTCGAGCTTTTCAACTGCTGCTGCAGCAGAACTGCATCAACCTCGTTCAAACCTTGGCGAACCCAAAGCGCCTCCGTCCGGTGATGCTCCCGATCGGGGTCGGCCGCGTTAAGGTTTATCAGCCATTCGTCCAGAGCCGGGATTACCTTACCTGCCGGGCGCTGCTGAAGTTCCCGCCGGGCGAACTCACGGGTGCTGCTCTCGTGCGATTTCAGGAGGCCCAAAAGTGCTTTTACGGGTTCGCCCTTGATCCGAGGTTGTTTCAGGAGAGGCCGCTCAGCATGAGATATGCGCCAGATACGCCCACGCCGATGATCCCGGCCGGGGTGCCGTTTTGAAAAGTGCATGTTTTCAAAAATCTGCGTGTAAAAATCGGCGATGTACAGGGCGCCATCCGGCCCAAGTGCCATGGCCACCGGTCGAAAAAGCGGATCGTCGCATCGAAGCAAATGTCCTTGGGGCTCGATCTGATAGGCGGACCCTTTCGTTTTCAGGGTGTACCAGGCGGTGCCCGTTTCCCCGACGCAATGATTGACGAGGAAGCGGCCCTGAACTTCGGGCGGAAAGTGCGTGCTGAACAGAAGCTCACAACCCGATGCGATGTGTCCGCCGGAGTTGAAGGCGAGGTGATTGGTTCGATGCTTGGTCTTGGGATAAGTGAAGTTCGAGGAAAATACATCCATCGGATAATACTGCCCGGCAGAGGCGTCGAGCATGATGCCTCCTCCCCACCGGTCGAACAGGTTGCCGAACGGGTTCCAAAAACTGTGCGACACGTAGACCCCGAACCGGTGCTGCTCCGGCCGGTAACGAAACACCGCCGCGTCAAGCACGCGGCTTGGCCCGTAAGGCGTCTCAACCTGTGTGTGGTAAAAGATGCCCTGCGTGAAATACAGAGCCCCGCCCGGGCTCCACCTGAAATTGTTCATCGCGTGTTCCGCATCCTCAGCACCAAAGCCATGAAGCATCATCTGCATCCAGTCTGACTTGCTGTCGCCGTCAGTGTCCCGTGCCAACACAAGGTTGGGCGCCTGGGCCAAGATCACTCCACCCTCTCCCAAACCGAAACCGTGCAGCAGGTTAAGGCGATCAAGAAAAACTGTGTGCTTGTCCGCCACCCCATCGCGGTCCCGATCTTCGAGGATCACAATCGAGTCATCCGGCTGTTTCCCCGGCAGTGGATGAGGCCAGGTGGGCGTGTTGCCCACCCACAAACGACCGCTCGAATCAAACTGAAGCGCCATCGGGTTCGCAATCGGAAAGTCCACCTCGGAAGCAAAAAGGTTCACCCGATAACCCTCAGCCACCTTCATCATTTCCAACTGCATCGCCGGGGATTTGGCGCGCCCGGGTTTCCCGTCTGACTCCACGGCCCAGACCGCCTCAGGTCCGTTACCGGAGATTGGTCGGGATGAGGGTGTTGGATGCCAAATTGGCCTCCCTTCCACCGGGGAGTCGAGCCAAACATCAGCCACCTGTGGTTTTTTACTCCCCCAGATTCGCTCGTCCATATCCGCCACCAATTGAAGTGACTGCTTCCGTTCCCGTCCGAGGTGCTTGGCTCCTTGAATATCGTTACGTCGCCCATGAATGTAGGAGGCGTTTGGGGCGTGCCACCACAGTTGGTGCCAATAGTTTTTCTCGTAAACCAGACGCCGGAAGGCATCGACGCCGGATGGATCACCCTCGACCTGTGATGTCGTCAAACCGTCCAGCATGCCAAGTTGTTTTGCCATCAATCGGCTCACGACCTGATCGCCGGACTCGGTGAGATGAATGCCGTTGAAGGTCAACCTGCCGCCCTGCCCCGATACCCGCTGTGCTGTTGCCGAAAACAAATCCACTGCGTGCACACCCGCTTGATTTGCGACTTGGAGAAGCTCCTCCGAATAAACCTTCAAGTCCTCGTTTCGAGCCGGAACATCCACCGTTGCTGACGAGTTCTCCTGTGCGATTGGAGTCACCAGCACCACTCGGGGCGGTGAGTGCCCATTAAACTTTTCCGCGCGGAGTTGCTCCACAAAACTCTCGATCTTGTGCCGAAAGTGCCCCACCCCTGCAACGCCATGAAATGATTCATTCATCCCGTAACAGACAAACACAATGTCAGCACGTTCCTCGCGCAACTCATCAGCCAGGCGCGGGAATCCCAAGGGGCGAATCGGCTCCCCCACCTCTTCCGCCGGCCAAGCCAGATAGCGAACTCGGAGGCGGTGTTCCGGGAACCGGCTGTGCAGGAACGTCTCGAAATACCCGAAGAGATGCATCCTCTCGGCGAACGTGTTGCCGACGATCACGATGCGGTCGTTCTCCTTTATCTTGAGGTCGCCGGCCCGCGCTGTTGAAACAACCAACAGCAGAATAATTGCACTGCAAACCAAAACAAAACGCATTTTTAAATTCATCCGGTTATTGATCCTTTATTGCCAGTCGTCAATCCACTGGGGCGCTGCCCCACCAATCCTTGTTCGGTTTGTAACCGGGGGCAAGATAGCTCGCGTGGCGTTTTTCGAGACCGGCTTTGCCCTTGGTCTTAAGCGACTCCCAGCGCGCCTCGCGCTTGGCCAAGTCGAACGTCGCATCCTTCGCCGGAAGCTTGGCGTCGGTGGCCTGGAGCCAAGCGTCGAGCTTGGTCCGGAGGGCCTTGGCTTTACTGGGTTCGCTCCTAGCCAGGTCGTGTTTTTCCGCCGGATCATTTGTAAGGTGGTACAGTTCGTCACGACCGTCCTCGTGGTAATAAATCAGCTTCCAGTCGTCCTGTGTGATGATCGACGACGGTTCGCCGCCCTGGTTGCCGTAGTGCGGATAGTGCCAATACAGCGGCCGATCGGCAATTGCGCCACCCTTAAGCAACGCCACGATGCTGACACCGTCCACGTCCTGTTTTTTCGGCACAGGGATGCCGGCAAGCTCGAGCAGTGTCGGATACCAGTCGATGCCGTTGACCGGCACGGCGCTGGTCGAGCCGGCTTTCGTCACGCCCGGTACGTTAATGTAAAACGGCTCACGTATGCCGCCCTCCCACTGCCGCCCCTTGCCCCCTCGCAACGGCGTGTTGCTCGTCGAGTAGGCGTCGCCGGAAGACACACCGCCATTGTCGGAGGTGAAGCAGACAATCGTGTTGTCGGCCAAACCGAGCACCTCAAGTTTTCGCAGCACGATGCCGACAGCGTCGTCCATCGCCTCAACCATACCACCGTAGATCGGGCAGTCCTGCACTTGGCGTACATTCAGTCGGCGATCGAAAATAAAACGCTCCTTGGCCAATCCTCCCGCCTCGGCCTTGTCCCGGTATTTCTGCCACAACTTGGGAGTGGTCTGGATCGGGCCGTGCACGGAGTAAAAAGACAGGTAAGCGAGGAACGGCCTGTCGCGGTTGGCCTCGATAAACACCGCCGTCTCGCGGCCGAGCCGGATCGGCAGCGACTCGCCAGCCGGCCCCGGCTCAAGGTTGGGATTCTGCCACGGCGAGAAGTAGCCACCGATCGGGCTGCCCCTGTCCCAGCCGCCCTTGTTAATGTCAAAGCCATGATCAGTCGGCCACGATCCCTTGCTGCCGAGATGCCATTTCCCTGCGAAGAAAGTCCTGTAACCATTTTCGCGGAGCACCTCGGCAAGAGTGAGCTCCGAGGCGCGCAGGTTTCTATCGTACTCGGCGGGCAAGTGGCTGTCGTGGCGCCCCCGTCCACTCCATGCCTTGCCGGCAGCGTCACCGATCCAAGTCGTGATACCGTGGTTCGGCGGGTATTTGCCAGTGAGAATACTCGCACGCGAGGGGCTGCAAACCTGACAGGTCGCGTAGCCTCGAGTGAACTTCATGCCAGCGGCGGCGATGCGGTCGATGTGGGGGCTTTCATAGTAGGTTGAGCCCTCATTGCTGAGATCGCGCCAGCCAAGGTCGTCGGCAAGAATGAAAACAATGTTGGGCCGCCCCTTGGCTTCGTCGGCGGCATGAACGTGTGCTTGGGCAAACGACAGGCAAACGAGCAGGACGATAGATTGGGTGTTGAGTCTCATCAAAATTTTTAGTGCTAAAAAAACAATCTAACCAGGGCGCGGTCGGAATTCAACACGATACCGTCAAGGGCAGCAGTCCTGAAAAAGAGCGTAACATTTTCACAAAGCTCCCTCTCTCGACCGGTCAAATTTTTGTAAAGTAAAGCGCTCCTGAAAAACCTTGACTTTCGTGACCGGTTAGACAAGATAATTTCTGTGCAACTCATTCCCATTCTGGCAACTGCTGTTTTGTTATCCATTTTCGCGCCCACTCCCAAAGCGGCCACGGTTCAAAAAGGGGCGGCTTTTTACACCGACGTTCACGGCGCGGCGGCGCTGGTGCGGTGCCTGCACGCGATGACCAAAGTGGATCCAAAATACCGCACACCGCGCGACGCGGCCATGAACTGGATGTTGCGGCAGATGAGGGACTTCCCTGGCGCGGGCCGCACTTGGCTGCAGAACCCCTCCGCTCCCCAAGGCCACGTCAGCTATCACGCGACTGTCACTGCTGCGGCCAATTTTAATGCACGCACGTTGCTGGAGCTTTTCCGGGAAACCAAGGATCAACGCCTGATGAAAGCGGTGAAACACCATATTGACTGGCTGAAAGGCACCGCGTTGAAGCAACAAAGGAAAGCCGGTGTGGCCCATGCGTGGACTGGTCGGCACTCATCGGAACGCAAATTCAACAAGAGGAACCGCAAGTTCCTCCTGACCTCCGGAAACAGCCGCGGCTTCGGCAATATTCTCGACACTTTTGGCGACTATTACGACACCACAGGCGACAAGTCGGTGATACCTTATCTCGAGGGCGGTGCGCGTTTTGGTTATCTTGTCAGCAACAAGTCCGACGGAACAACACCGCCAATTAAACCCGGAAACGGTGGTGACAAAAACCGGGCAACTGCCAATGAGCATATCGAGTGGGTGCGTGCCAACGGCCAAGCCGCTGCCGGATTTTGCAGAGGCAGTGCTGGCAACGTTTACGGCATGCAAACTGTCCAGCAATACGTACCAGGAGCCAATCTCACCGCCGACCGCACCATCGAGGACGCCATCAACGCCGGCCTTCGCCGACTCATCGCCCAATCTCATGAATGGAACCTCGGGTTGACGTGGAAAAATATGAACGGTCAACCCGGCGCTCTTAACATCGGGTTTGGGCGCGGTGTGTCAGGCATTGCGCTCACGCTGTGGCGCGGCTACGAGATGAACCGAAAAACCGGCAACGAACTCATGGCCAAGCGCTGCCGCGAAACCGCCGAGACGGTCATCCGCGGCATGCTTGCCACCGTTGCCAAACTCGAGTCTGACAAACCGCTGACCGAGCACGTGGAGGCAAACGCAAAAGTGGATCACTCCGGCAAACTCAACGAAACCATCGGCTACTGCAGCGGCATCGCCGGCATCCATTTTTGGCTGTTCCAATTTGCCGACGCCGTGCGCGACGAGCAACCCGCCTTGGCCAAGCGCTGCGAAGAGGCCACCAGAATCGTCGCCCGGCGCCTCATCAACACCGCCTACGTGGTTGACGGCAATTACGCATGGAAAAATCATAACCCAAAGTTTGGCGGCGAAAAGGTTGTAAACATGGCCTTTGACCACGGCCAAACCGGAGTGGTCACTGCCTTGGCTGAAACCGCAGCGCGAGTCAAAGACCCGGTCATTATTGAGGCCGCCCACAAAGCCGCCGACTTCGTCCTTAGCCAAACCGTCAAAGCCGGCGACGGCATCAAAATGCCCTTTCTCGTCACCATCGACTCCACTTCAAAGCCAGTTTCCCCGCGCAATTAATGCGCCTCTCTAATCTATTTGCGGCCGCCATTTTGTTCTCGGCCACTGCTGTTGCTGACGGAGAGAATATCATCGACTTCAATCGTGATATACGGCCGATCCACGCAGATAGGTGCTTCAAGTGCTATGGCCCAGATGAAAAAAACGTAAAGCCAAGTTACGTCTCGGACTCCTTTCCGGCACAACGAAGGATTTGGGTGGAGCCAGGCAAGCCCGATAGGAGTGAATATTACTTCGCGTGTCACGGCGAAAGATAACGAGCTGCGTATGCCGCCGGAGGGCAGCCGGTACGACATCTTAGCTTTACCCGGAAGACTATTACAGTTACTTCGTTTTACTGTGCTAAATGATATTATCTACAGGCATGAACCGACTTGACTCAGGTGGTTTGTGGCCATCCAATTCGCGAGTCATCATAATCTTATGAATGTTACACGACGTCAATTCCTGGGTTCCGTACTCTCCTCCGCTGCGATCGCACCGAATGTGATTACTTCTAGTGCTTGGGCAACCAAGCCAAGCGGCAAAATAAATCTCGGTTTCATCGGGGTTGGGATTATGAGTCGTGGTCACCTGAACTTTTTCCTTGCTCAAGAAGATTGCCGTGTAGTCGGGATAGCCGAGGTAGCTAAGGTGCGCCTAGACCATTCAATGGGCATGGTTCAGGAGCGATATGGCTCTAACCATGGCTGCAAGGCGTATGATGATTTCAGAGATTTGCTGGGGGACAAATCGATTGATGCCGTCGTTATTGGTACGCCTGACCATTGGCACGCTATGGCGGCCATCATGGCTGCCGATTCGAAGAAGGATATTTACTGTGAAAAGCCTTTGACAGTGACCGTCCGGGCGGCACTTGAGACAGTTAAGGCGGCTAGACGAAACAACATTGTGTTTCAGGTTGGCAGCCAACAACGCACCGAGTTTGGCGGGCACTTTCGTAAAGCCGTTGAGTGCGTTCGTAACGGTCGTATTGGCAAAGTGACAAAGGTCAAAATTGGCGTCGGAGCGCCCGCGATAGCTTGTGATCTGCCTACTGAGGCGAGGCCGGGTGGTATCGATTGGGACGTCTGGCAGGGGCCGGCACCAGACAGGGGGTTCAACAAGATACTTTGTCCGATTGATGTCCATCGTCACTTCCCTCAATGGCGTCGCTACCGGGAGTACGCCGGGGGCGGCCTGAGTGATATGGGGGCTCATCATTTTGATATTGCCAAGTGGGCGATGAATTTGGACGAGACTACTCCTGTGAAAATCGTTCCACCCAAGGAAGGCCAAAGCGGATTGCGCCTGGTCTATAGTAACGGTGTGGAATTCATCCATGAGTCGACCGGTGATCGGTTTAAGGACTGTGTTTTTTACGGTTCCGAAGGAACCATTTTTGTTGCTCGGGGAGGCATTAGCGCCGATCCCCAGACAGCTGTTAACTCGTCGTTTGGCAAAAACGATTGGCGACTGCCGGACATAGGAAAAAGCCACAGACGCAACTGGATTGACTGCATTCGCTCACGCAAAAAACCGGTCGCTGACGTGTCATACGGGGCACACACTTCGATAGTATGCAGCTTGGCCAATATCGGTTATCAATTACGCCGGGAACTGGATTGGAATCCTGAGAATTATCATTTCGGTGGTGACAAGGAAGCCAACGCTTTGGCTAACCGTACAGGTCGTGGTGAATGGAAATACACTTGAATAATCAAAACAAAAAACTAGAAGATTTCCCGGGTGAACCTTTTGTGTGCCTATGTGATAAAAGGCCACCCCCCTCACTCAACTTTTCAGGATGATGCAAAGGCGTAATTTCATCGGCTTAGGAGCACTTGGGTTGAGCTCCTTGGGGAATTGGTCTTGGGCGGCTCCTCGGCGAAAAGCTGCTGCGAAGAATGTGCTCGTGATTTTCGAGCAGGGCGGCATGTCGCATATCGACACTTGGGATCCCAAGCCGGACGCGCCCGTTGAGCACAGGAGCCCATTCAAACCTATTTCCAGCAATGTCCCTGGTATTCAAGTAACGGATCTGCTCAAAAAAACGGCTCAGCACATGGACAAACTCTCAGTGATCCGCTGCATGACTCAGCCGGTGCCTGGTGTCGCTAACTCCCACCCAATGGGGGCGCAATATATTTACTCAGGTGAGACGCCGGGCGGTGCAGTGGAGATGCCTGACATGAGTTCGGTAATCGCCATGCTTATGGGCAGCGATGCAGATCACCTTCCCTCCAACATTATGGTGCCCGGGACTAATGAGGCAGCCTTGATGACACGCGTTGGATTCATCCCTCCATCCCATAAAGTTTTCAAAACCGGTGGCAACTTGGCCGACCCGAAATGGTCTGTACCAAACCTTGGTCTGCAGGGCATCGATGAGCGGCGGTTCAAAAATCGACGAGATCTTTTAAGCAGTCTCGACGTAGGTTTGACCGGTGCTGCCAAGGCTAAGGATGCTGGGGCGATGAGGGCGTTCATGGAACAGGCGGCAGATATGCTGACGAATCCCAACACCCGAAAAGCGTTTAATCTCGAAACTGAGCCGGCGAAAATACGCGAGCGCTATGGCATGGGGCACCGTGGGCAATCCTACCTAATGGGGCGGAAACTTATCCAGTCCGGCGTGCGATTCGTCACGGTCGATTGTCGCGAACCAATAAACACGTGGCGTGACGGCAAGAGAGTCAAGTTTGATGGTGGCTCAAACATGAACTGGGATCACCACGACGATATTTACTCCGAAAGCCATACGAACATCAAAGGTGGGGGTGCCGGCGCTGGTCGATATGGTATTCACACTTGGCCGATGATGG
>Ga0302118_10000858_pt1 | contig 14760 bp, 14 predicted proteins | sample AG5_331_MG_FD_203126 | JGI IMG/M metagenome (GOLD analysis project Ga0302118, IMG submission 203126) | Marine microbial communities from Western Arctic Ocean, Canada - AG5_33.1 | ecosystem: Environmental > Aquatic > Marine > Oceanic | place: Canada: Western Arctic Ocean | collected 2017-10-01 | reverse complement strand
CTAGTGACAGAAGGGAGAGACGCTAATGGGTAACCGATCTTTTGTTGTCGGGTTCGTTCTGGTGCTACTGGGGCTTTTGGGGATGAACTCGCTATATGTGGTGACCGAGCTGGAGCGAGCTATTTTGCTGGAATTTGGGCGGGTCGTTAACGATGACATCAAGCCAGGGCTGCATGTAAAACTGCCGATTATTAATGAAGTACGGAAGTTTGATGGGCGGGTACGGACTTCTGATGCACCTTCGGAACGTTTTTTGACCCTTGAAAAGAAAGCGGTCATTGTGGATTCGTTCGCAAAATTCAAAGTTGATAATGTGCAGACCTACTATACTGCAACATCAGGTGATGAGCGGCGAGCTGAGGAACTGCTGAAGGAGCGAATCAATAACGGTCTGCGAAATGAAATCAGTAAGCGAACCCTGCATGAGGTTGTGTCCGGTGAGCGTGATGAGCTGATGCATGTTCTGACTGAACGGCTCAATAAGGTCGCACAGGAAGAGTTGGGTGTTTCAGTGGTTGACGTTCGGGTTAAGCGAATTGACCTTCCGCCCGAAGTCAGTCAGTCGGTCTATAACCGTATGAACACCGAGCGTGACATTGAAGCTCGTGAACATCGTGCGAAAGGGCAGGAGCTGGCCGTTGGGATACGGGCTGATGCAGACAAGCAACGTGAGGTGATACTGGCGGAAGCATACGGTAAGGCTGAAGAAGTTCGCGGTGAGGGTGATGCATTAGCTGCCCGAATCTATGCGGCTGCTTACACCAAGGATAAGGACTTCTATGAGTTTTCGCGTAGCATGTCAGCGTATCAGCGAACATTTTCCAGTAAGGGAGATATCCTTCTGCTTCAACCCGATAGCGAATTTTTCAAGTTCCTAAACAATAGCTCTGGCGAGCCTCGTTGACCCCAGACCACGAACGAGTTAGTTTGCGCATTTCAAGATCGGGTAGCCATCACAAGCTACCCGTTTTTTTTGACCAGTAGTGTATCTTGGAATGCTCCTTCGGGGAGCTCCTTCGGGGAGCTCCTTCGGGGTTTAACAAAGATGGCGGGAAAGATGCGAGCCTTCAGCGTTACCTGGTTCAGTTTAGTGGGACTTAAAATAGGTAAGAGGGGTAAGGCGTTCAGTAGACGTCCATAAAACAACATGTGGCATGACGTTGGAATTGCACTCTGTCTCGTGCTGGTAATTGAAGGAATTCTTCCTTTTCTCTACCCAAGACGATGGCGGGAGATGGTGATGATGTTGTCTGAAATAGATGACAAGACCATGCGGATTGCAGGTTTGGCGAGTATGCTGCTGGGTACAGGGTTGTTGTATTTAATTAACTAGATTTTGGAAAACTGAGATGGGCATTGTGGACCGATGGCTTTTGCCTGATGGGGTAGAAGACATACTTCCTTCGCAGGCAAAAAGATTGGAAGAAGTTCGGCGAAGGTTGCTGGACCTCTTTTCGACCTGGGGATACGACTACGTTATTCCTCCGATGATCGAGTATCTGGAGTCCCTGCTGACCGGAACCGGACGCGATCTCGATCTAAAAACATTCAAAGTGGTTGATTTTTTAACAGGTAGAACCATGGGTGTTCGGGCAGACATTACCCCGCAAGTGGCTCGAATAGACGCCCACAGCCTGAATAGTGATGGCGTGGCCAGGCTTTGCTACGCAGGAACTGTTGTCCAGGCGCAGGCTGACAGCATGTTGGCCAACCGAACACCGCTTAGCGTTGGTGCTGAACTGTTTGGTGATTCAACCAGTAAGGCAGACACAGAGATCGTGAGCTTGATGATCGAGTCTTTAAAGTCTCTTGGCTTTGATGCAGTTCATGTGGATCTTGGTAATGTCGATATTTTCCGTCAGTTAATGTCCGGTTTTGCGCTCAACACAGACCAGCAAGAGTTACTTTTCGAGGCGGTACAGAGGAAATCGATTGCAGAAATCGGCGAGCGCTGTGAGGCTTTTGGTTTGTCTGAGGGGGACTCGTTATTGTTGACGCAGCTTCCCGGATTGACCGGTAGTAATTCAGTGCTTGAACGAGCGCGTTCTCTTTTCAAGGCGCACGAAGGCATTCTTGCTTCTATCGATAACCTGCAACAGGTATCGGACACGATTGCAGGTCGATTCACCGACCTAGATGTCTACTTTGACCTAAGTGAACTCCGTGGTTACGCATATCATACAGGGATGGTTTTCGCGGCTTATGTGGATGCCAGTCGTTCCGTGGTCGCCAAAGGCGGCCGTTATGACCACATCGGGCAAGTCTTCGGTCGGGAAGCACGTGGAGCCACGGGTTTTTCTATTGATGTCAGGAGCCTTGCAGAAAAGGTCATGCTCCCGGAAGAGTCAAGAAAGTGTGTTTGGATCCCTGACGTGCCACCAGGCGAAGAGGGTTCACTTTGGCAGCAGATACAACAGTTGCGTGCTGAAGGTTATATCGTTGTAGAGTCGGGACAGCCTGATGGATTTGACCATCATCTCGACTTTCTAAATGGGCAATGGCAGCTGGTATCAGGAGATAAATAGCCATGGGTAAGAATGTAGTCATCATCGGTACACATTGGGGTGACGAGGGTAAAGGAAAGGTAGTCGATCTTCTGACCGAGAAAGCTTCTGCTGTCGTTCGCTTCCAGGGAGGACACAACGCTGGACACACGCTGGTTGTCAGAGGTGAAAAAACAGTACTTCACCTGATTCCATCAGGTATTTTACATCCGCACGTTACCTGCATGATCGGTAATGGTGTCGTCCTGTCAGTGCCTGATCTGTTCAAGGAGATCGTTGAACTTGAAGAGGCGGGGGTCAATGTCAGGGATCGGCTGTACATTTCAAGTGGTTGCCCATTGATCCTGCCGCATCATATTGCGCTGGATAAGATGCGCGAAAATGTTCGCGGGAACCAGAAAATCGGGACCACAGGGCGCGGGATTGGCCCGGCCTATGAGGACAAGGTTGCACGCCGCGGCCTAAGGGTTGTTGATCTGTTTGATGAAAAGGGGTTCAGGGAAAAGCTGGAGGAAGTTATGGATTATCATAACTTTGTTCTCAAGAACTACTTTCATACAGATGCCGTTAGTCTGGAAGAAAACCTTGAAGCTTCTCTTTCGTACGTAGACCAATTGCGACCCATGGTGAAAGATGTTGTCGAAGAGTTGAGTCAGCGCAGAAAGTCCGACGAGAACATACTGTTTGAGGGTGCGCAGGGTTCGTTGCTGGACATCGACCAGGGAACCTATCCGTATGTCACATCCTCCAATACAACAGCTGGTGCGATAGGCAGCGGCTGTGGTGTGGGTCCGCTGGACCTGGACTACATCCTGGGAATTACGAAGGCTTACACCACGCGGGTTGGCTCGGGTCCTTTTCCAACAGAGCTATTCGATTCTGTGGGCAGCCACCTTGCGAACGTCGGAAAGGAGTTTGGATCAACCACAGGCCGACCAAGACGGTGTGGCTGGTTTGATGCGCATGCTCTTCGTAGAGTGATTAACATTAACAGCGTGTCTGGCTTATGTATCACCAAGCTGGATGTTCTTGATGGGTTGGAAAAAATTGCGATCTGTGTTGGCTATGAAAACCCTGACAGCGATTCGCCGAAACCGGTTTATGAAGAGCTGCCGGGCTGGAAGGAGGCCACTGCTAAAGTGAAAACGATGGAGGGTCTCCCTGCAAATGCTCGCGCCTATCTCGAGAGAATTGAATCTACCTGTGAAGTAAAGGTGGATTTCGTTTCTACCGGTCCCGATCGTGAGGACACTATTATCCTGAATGCGCCTTTTGGTTAACGTCAGGTGGGCAATGCAACCTTCCGCTAAAGGTTTTGTGTTACGGAGACGGTTACTGATTCCGAAGTAAGGGTTGCATAGGCTGGAAGCTCAAGAATCACTTGCGATGTGGTTGGAAACACGCCACTGGATGTCACACCAATTTGACCTGTCGTTGCGTTTGCTGCGCCGGAGATGAACGCATTGCCACCGCCTGCTGCTTTACTACCCCGTGGATTGTAAAGTGATATCCAACCGTCGTCGGTCGTGGGAACAGTGATTGGCTGGTTGAGCTGCAACTGAACGACGCTGCGGACATATAAAGCTTTTGTTGCACGCTGGGCTTCATCAAACTGAGTCCGGATCTTGCTGCTGTTCGCTGTCTGTATGTAGCTTTGGTACGAGGGCAAGGCAACCGCCGCGAGGATGCCAATGATGGCGACGACGATCATTAGTTCGAGGAGCGTAAAGCCACACTGTTTTTGGGCAGACACAGAGTATCCTTAGGTTGGTTCACGGTCATTTAAGCAAAAATAGCAAGGGAAATTGTATTTGTTTTGTCAGTAAAATACAAAGATCACTAGACCGAGTAGCGGTCTTACTTAACCAACAACAAGGTATTAACTGACGTTAATGTAGGTTGTTGGTGCCGAGGAGAGGACTTGAACCTCCACGGGGTTGCCCCCACTAGCACCTGAAGCTAGCGTGTCTACCAATTTCACCACCTCGGCATGAGGACGCGCAGGGTACAATTACCAGACAGGATCTGTCAATTACAAAGTACATCTAAGGAAAAGGAGGTCAGCCAATGAAAGATCCGCACTCCAGGCGCGAGAAAGGAAGGTACGAGCATCCCATTGCCAGCCGGGAAGCCATACTCAGCCATATGGAGAAGGCCGGCGAACCTCTTTCGTTCAAGCGGCTTGCTAAAGAACTCGGTATTGAAAACGCGCGAGATCGAGACGCACTCACTCTCAGGCTGCGAGCGATGGTGCGCGATGGTCAGGTAGTCGTTGATAGAAGGAACGTCTATGCCATTGCAAACAAACTGGAACTGTTTGCAGGGAGAGTATCGGCCCATTCTGATGGATTCGGCTTCCTGATTTGTGATGATGAGCGAGACGACATATTTCTTTCCCATCGGCAGATGCGCGCTGTGTTCCATGGGGACAAGGCGATGGTACGTGTCCGCGGCAGGGATCGTAGGGGCAGGGATGAAGGGGAGATCGTGGAGGTGCTCGCCCGCAACACGCTGGAACTGGTTGGCCGGGTTCATTTTGATAACCGTATCGCATTGCTGGAATCGCTAAATCGGCGGATCGATCATGAGATTTTAATCGATGACCCCGGCGAAGAAATCAAGGAAGGCAGAATTGTTGTGGCTAGGGTCACGCAACAGCCGACCCTCCATGGGCTGGCTTCCGTTGAGATAGTGGCAGTACTTGGTGAACATCTGACACCCGATATGGAGGTGGAAGTCGCGCTGCGAAACAACGACATACCGGTCGAATTCCCTGATGAAGTGCTGACGGATGTTGACCAGCTACCCTTTGAAGTAACGCGTGCACAGAAAAGACAACGTGAGGACCTGAGGCACCTGGATTTCGTTACCATTGATGGTGAAGACGCACGAGATTTCGACGATGCTGTTTACTGTGAGAAGCGTCGAGGTGGATATCGGCTGTTTGTCGCCATTGCGGATGTTGCCAATTATGTCCTTCCAGGTTTACCTCTGGATCAGGAAGCCTATAAGCGGGGTACTTCAGTGTACTTTCCGCAATATGTAGTGCCAATGCTGCCCGAGAAACTTAGCAATGGGTTATGTTCGCTGAACCCGGAAGTCGACCGGTTGGTGATGGTTTGCGAAATGAGCATATCTGACCAGGGGCGTATCGGCAGTTATCAGTTCTTCGAGGGTCTGATTCATTCCAAAGAGCGGTTAACCTACACGACAGTAGGTGACTGGGTTGAACGCAAAGAGTTCCCGCGTCACAAAGACAGCCTGGGGAATATGCTTGACCTGGCGAGAATACTGATTGGTACAAGAACCGAACGCGGCGCCCTGGATTTTGACACTCGGGAAGTCAGTTTTTCGTTTAATGCAGAGGGAAGAGTTTCAGATGTGAATCTGGTCACCCGGAATTTTGCTCACCGATTGATCGAAGAATGTATGTTGTGTGCAAATGTCTGTGCGGCAAAGCTGGTGTCAAAGCTTGAATTACCTGGACTGTTTCGCGTTCATGAAAAGCCTGAAGAAGAGAAAATTGAGTACCTGGCGGAGTTTCTTGAAAGCTTCGGGATTGATCTTGGCGTGGGGACCCCGCGGGATTATCAAAACGCCATCAGGCAATTACGTGAGAAAAAAAACGGGCAGGTGCTGCAGATTGCATTACTCAGGTCGATGCAACAGGCCGTTTACCATCCAGAGAACAAGGGCCATTTCGGATTAGGCTATTCACACTACACCCACTTTACCTCACCCATCAGGCGTTATCCCGATCTGCTGGTTCATCGTTTGATCAAGTCAGCTATTCATTCAAGGTTCGACTGTGCTGAGGTTCGACGATTCGGAAAGCCCGGTAAAATCAACTTCTATCCCTATGAAGAGGAAACCGTCATTTTACAGGGAGAACATACGTCGTTTGCGGAGCGCCGCGCGGATGATGCTGTTTATGAAGTGCTCGACTGGGTTAAGTGTGATTACCTCAGTGATCACGTTGGCGACGACTTCGATGGAACTATTTCCGCTGTCGCGAAATTCGGCTTCTTTGTTCAGCTAGAGGGCGTCCTGGTTGAAGGTCTCGTGCATGTCAGCACACTGGTGGGTGATTACTATCAGTTCGACAGGGGTGGGCAATGCCTTTTTGGGGAGCGAGGCAACGAATCCTTTGGTTTGGGAGATGTGGTCACGGTGCAGGTCGCCGGGGTAGATGTGGATGAGCGTAAGGTTGACCTGGAACTGCTTAGCCATTCCCCTATTCCCAGGAAGAAATCGAAAAAGCGCAAACCAAAAGATCAGAAGAAACCAGCTTCAAACAACAAGAAACGGCAATCTTCTGGCACCAAGGGCAATAGTGCTAAAGATAAGGCCCGTAAAGATAAGGCCCCCAAAAATAAGGCCCCCAAAAATAAGGCTGTTAAAAACAATAGCCCTAAAAAACACAGCCCTAAAAAACACAGCCCTAAAACGCAGAGACGAAAAGGGTGAGCACGGTTGTAGGAATCCATGCGGTGCAACTTGCCCTGGAAGCCGGGACTGGGATCAGTCTCACGGTGCGTGAGGGGAAACTGAATGCGCGACAGCAGTCGCTGGTGGAGTTGGCTCAAAGTGTTGGTTGTCGTATCGAGCGTGGCCAGGTCGACCGGGATGAACTGGCCAGCCAGGGTGTTTCGCTAGAAATCAGGCTCCCGGCGGTTCGTTCAGAGAAAGAACTCGAAGCACAATTAGCCGGTGAGTTTGCCAGCCTGCTGTTCCTTGTGCTGGATGGTGTGACCGATCCGCGTAATTTCGGAGCATGCTTGCGTTCCGCGGCTAGTTTTGGTGTCGACGGTGTTATTGTTGCCAAGGATCACTCAGCACCCCTTAATGAAGCCGCGATCAAAACGGCCAGTGGCGCGGCGAGCCTGGTGAAGATTTACCAGGTGGTGAATCTCGCACGCTGCCTTGATACCCTGAAAAAACATGGGGTCTGGGTGGTAGGAACGGTGTTGGAGGATTCTCAACCGCTTACCGAGATTGATTTGAAAGGGAACATTGCGTTGGTTATCGGTGCTGAAGAGTCTGGGATCAGGCAAAAAACCCGCGAAAGGTGTGATTTTTTGGCCGCAATCCCCTGTCCGTACCCGGATCTTAGCCTGAATGTCTCGGTGGCGACCGGTATCTGCCTCTACGAGATCAACCGCCAGCGGTGAATTCGCTGGTTTTACAGGATGGCTTGCAACCCGCCAGCCCTTTACATACAATGCGCGTCCCTAAATTTCTCCTTGTTTCACTGCTGGTACGGAATACGGCCTGACAGGAAGCATAAACCCGAGAGGAGCCTCGATGAGACATTATGAAATAGTGTTTCTGGTGCACCCTGATCAAAGTGAACAGGTGCCCGGAATGATAGAACGTTATTCAAGCCTGATCTCCCAGGGCGGTGGTGTCATCCATCGAACTGAGGACTGGGGTCGTCGTCAACTGGCGTACCCGATCAACAAAATTCACAAAGCCCATTACATTCTCCTGAACGTTGAATGTGCCTTAGAGACGCTCGAGGAAATTGAAACTGCATTTAAATTTAACGATGCCGTTCTCAGAAACCTGATCATGAAACGTAAGAATCCTGATACAGAAGAGTCGCCGCTCATGAAGATTGAGCGCGAGAGCAAGGAAAAGAAAGCACGCGACGATGTTTCTGCGCAGAGAGCAGAGGCTGCGGCGGCGGCTGCTGCTGTGAGAAGTGCAGAAGAAGCTAAGGCTAAAAGCGAAGCTGAAGCAGCAGATACAGAAACAGCAGAAACAGCAGACACAGCAGAAACAGCAGAAACAGCAGAAACAGCAGAAACAGCAGACACAGACACTACAGCCGCGGTAGAGGAGTAAAGAGATGTCTAGATTCTACAGAAGACGAAAATACTGCCGCTTCACCGCTGAAGGTGTAACGGAGATCGATTACAAAGATATTGAAACGCTAAAGGCTTATATTTCGGAAACTGGAAAGATCGTACCTTCCAGGATTACCGGGACCAAGGCCAGGTACCAGCGTCAGCTTGCAAAAGCTGTAAAGAGAGCTCGGTATCTAGCATTGATTCCTTACACGGACGCTCACAAGTAACCAGCCGATAAAATCATGCGAGCAATTGCAGAGTTTGCAATGCGTGGTAGAGCCTACGCGACAGCCATCAGTATGGTGGCGGCAGCACTGCCCTTACTGGGCTGGTTGAGTACCGTGATTGTTGCGCTTGTTTGTTTGAGGTCTGGCGTCGCTGCGGGTTCACTTATATTCCTGTGGACCTTGTTGCCAGTAGGTGTTGCCTTCTATTTCGTAGGTGATCCCTCGCCGATGATCGCGTTGATTGGGACTTTCATGATGGCGATGCTATTGCGACAGACCCTATCCTGGGAGCTGGTACTGATTGCATCAGTGGTGTTTTCTGCGGCGGGTGCATTGATATTTGAATTCACTGCGGCAGGGATTCTGGACAGGTTTGTGCAGTTTTACATCGACTACTTGGCACAGGTTGATGCTTCAGTCGTGATTGACCCGGTGCAAGCCAGGAAGTTGCTGATGGGTTTTTTCGCGGTGGGTCAGGCGTTTTCCATGGTAGTGATGTTGATGATCGCCAGATGGTGCCAGAGCACTTTGTATAACCTGGGGGGATTCAGAAAGGAATTCCACCAGTTGCGGCTTTCACCAGCGGTTAGTGGCTCTATCGTACTGGCAATGGCCGTTTGTTACATGTTTGGCGACCAGTTGGGTCGTTGGTTACCGTTGTTAACGGTACCGCTAGTGTTTGCCTCAATTGGGCTGGCACATTGGTTGATGGCAAACAGGGAATTGTCAAAAAATTGGGTAGTCGGGTTCTATGGGAGCCTGGCGTTGTTGTTCCAGATTGTCTATCCGTTTTTGGCGTCTCTTGCGCTCATGGATAGCTGGTTCGACATTAGAAACAGAATAGAAACGATTCAGAAGGATTAAGTCATGGAAGTGATATTACTAGAGAGTGTCCAGAAGCTAGGCGAATTGGGTGACAAGGTCACTGTAAAGTCGGGCTACGGCCGCAATTTTCTTATTCCGCAAAAAAAAGCGGTACCTGCTACAGCTGAAAACCTGCAGCAATTCGAAGAGCGACGGGCAGACCTCGAAGCAGCGGCCGGCGATAAGCTGAGCATTGCGAAAAACCGAGCCAAGAAGGTAGACGAACTGTCAATCACGATTACCACCAAGGCCGGAGAAGAAGGCAAGCTGTTCGGATCGATTACGGTGCGAGATGTTGCTGAAGCCTGTGAGGCGGCCGGCGTCAAGCTGGAGAAGAGTGAGGTGAGGTTGCCCGAAGGCCCCATTCGTGAGCTTGGGGAATTCGAGATCAATATCCATCTTCACCCTGAAGTTGACACAGTATTGAAATTGGCAGTGGTAGCCGAGGCGTAATTTATTTACTCTTGTTCTCCCACTGCAGTTAAGTCTCGAGATGTCGATTGGATGACCTTAGCCCTCTAAAAGTACCTCCTCATTCCATCGAGGCTGAGCGATCGGTGCTCGGTGGCCTGATGCTCGATGATAATGCCTGGGATAATATTTCAGGCTCTCTTGCCTCGGAAGACTTTTATCGATCGGATCATCGGATCATCTATCGGGTGATGGCGGATCTGGTCGAACGAAATAATCCGCTCGACATCATTACAATCTCAGAAGCGCTGGAAGGTATTGGCGAACTAGAGAACGTTGGCGGCCTTGCGTACATTTCAGACTTGGCTAGTAGCACCCCTACAGCATCTAATATTCACGCCTATGCGCAAATTGTGCGGGAAAGGTCGACGGTTCGAAGCCTGATATCTGTTGCCCACGAAATCGCGGATAGCGGCTTCAATCCTGATGGCCGTAATAGCGCAACGCTCATTGATGAAGCCGAATCCAAGGTTTTCAAGATATCTGATGATCGCCCCAGCAATGGTGGTCCTGAATCTGTTCGACCGCTACTGACCAGGGCCGTTGAGCGCATCGATGTGTTGTTCCAGACCAAAGGCGCGCTAACCGGTATCAGTAGTGGTTTCAGAGATATCGATGAGATGACCTCCGGTCTGCAACCGGCAGACCTGATCATCGTCGCTGGCCGCCCATCGATGGGCAAGACATCCTTTATGATGAATATCGCAGAGAGCGCCGCTATCTCTGGCGAAAGTCCTGTGCTCGTTTTCAGTATGGAAATGCCATCTGATTCGCTGGTCCTCAGAATGCTCTCATCCCTTGGTCGTATCGACCAGACCAAGATACGGACAGGTCAGCTGGGTGATGATGACTGGCCACGGTTAACCTCGGCTGTCACCTTGTTGAATGATAAGCCGCTGTTTATTGATGATACTGCTGCACTTTCGCCCAATGAGATCAGGTCACGTGCCCGCCGGGTGGCGAGGGAGCATGGCAAACTGGGTATGATCCTCCTGGACTACATACAGTTGATGCAGGTGTCTGGTACATCCGAAAACAGGGCTGGTGAAATATCCGAGATCTCGCGTTCGCTCAAAAGTATAGCCAAGGAATTTGATTGTCCGGTGATTGCAGGCTCCCAGCTCAACCGGAGTCTGGAACAGCGACCTGACAAACGACCTATCATGTCTGATCTTCGTGAATCCGGTGCCATTGAGCAGGATGCTGACGTGATTATGGCGATCTACAGGGACGAGGTGTATCACGAGGATGCAGAGAAGGGTATCGCCGAGATTATTATTCTGAAACAGCGGAACGGTCCAATTGGCAGAAAGAAACTGGCATTTGTCGGGCAGTATACGAAGTTCGAAGACCTGGCCGTTGGTTACGACGATTATTACTAAATGTAGATATGAGTAGCAGACAAGCCACAGCAATCATTGACCTTGATGCCATCCGGCACAATTTTGACCAGGCAAAACAACGAGCGCCCGCCAGCAAGGTGATGGCTGTTGTTAAGGCGGATGCTTATGGTCATGGCGCCAGTAAGGTTGCGCAGGCGCTGGTCGGTGCCGATGCCTTTGGTGTTGCCCGGGTAAGTGAAGCCGTCAAACTGCGTGAATCTGGTATTGGCCAGCCGATATGCCTGCTGGAAGGTGTGAATGATCCCGAAGAACTTAATCTTGCCAGTATCTACGAGCTTCAGGTGGTGCTGCACAACTGGGAACAACTGGAACTGTTGGCCACTCGCGGTGCCCGCCGTCACGCATGGGTTAAGGTCGATACAGGCATGGGGCGACTTGGGTTCTCTGTAGAGGAAACGCCTTCGGTGTTACAAAAACTAGGTCACCAGGGGCTGCTGGGTTTGATGACCCACCTTGCCGACACCGGCGACAAAAGATCGACCACGACAGGCCACCAAATTGCCAGGATCACATCTCTGGCGAACAGCTTGGATGTTCCAGGCAGTGAAGTTCTTAGTATTGCCAATTCTGGCGGTGTTCTGGCGCTTCATAATCCTCCCGGAGACTGGGTACGGCCCGGCCTCATGCTTTATGGTGCATCGCCCTTTGATGACCTTGCCCCCATCCCCTCTCTGCATGCCGCGATGTCGTTTGGTGCACCGGTAATTGCTGTTCGGACTATCCGGCAGGGAGAATCGGTGGGTTATGGGGGTATTTGGACGGCAGATAAAGACTCAACCATTGCAGTGATCGCCGTTGGTTATGCAGATGGTTATCCGCGGGAGATTGCCCAGGGTGCACCGGTTCTTGTCAATGGAGTGCGATATCCCCTGGTGGGACGTGTTTCTATGGACATGATATGTGTCCAGCTGGACGATTCTTATTCAAAGAAGGCTCATTCGGTAAAAGTGGGTGACCGCGCGGTCCTCTGGGGAGACGATTTACCCGTTGAAGAGATCGCCGATAAGGCCGGGACCATTCCGTACACCCTTCTTTGCGGCGTAACAGCAAGGGTCCATCGACTGCACCGGGGGAATAGTCGTGGCTAAATCAAAGACTGTTTTTGTTTGTAATGATTGCGGCAGCGAATATGCGAAATGGCAGGGCCAGTGCAATGATTGCCAGGAATGGAACACGCTGTCCCGGTTATCTATTGACGCTGGTTCGCCAGCTCGCGGTGGGTTCAGCGGTCAGCTGGAACCTCCCAGGAAACTCATTGATGTTTCAGCAGAAGAACTTCCCCGGATTCAGACCGGAATCGGCGAACTGGACCGCGTCCTGGGCGGAGGATTAGTTCATGGCTCGGTGATCCTGATTAGTGGTAATCCGGGTGCGGGAAAGAGCACCCTGCTCATCCAGGTCATGTGTCAGCTGGCCGCGCAGCGAAAGGCACTCTACGTCACAGGTGAGGAAAGCCTGTCCCAGGTGGCGATGCGCGCGCGCAGACTGGGTTTGCCAATGGAAAGCCTTGAAGTCATGTCTGAAACCAGCTGCGAGCGCCTTATCATGCAGTGGAATGAAATGAAGCCGGAGCTTGTGGTGGTCGACTCAATTCAGGTGATGCATACCTCGGTTAACGAATCGTCACCAGGTGGTGTTGCCCAGGTCAGGGAATCCGCCGCCCTGTTAATTCGTCAGGCTAAACAGACTGGCGCAGTATTGTTCCTGGTGGGTCATGTGACAAAAGAAGGTTCTCTTGCTGGCCCTCGCGTTCTGGAGCATATGATTGACACCTTTGTGATGCTCGAAGGAGATGGCGACTCCCGCTTTAGAACGCTCAGAAGTTCCAAGAACCGATTTGGCGCGGTCAACGAATTGGGCGTGTTTGCGATGACAGATAAAGGCATGCAGGAAGTCTCTAATCCATCTGCCATTTTTCTGTCGAAATCTGAGGAAGCCACACCAGGTAGCGTTGTCATGGTCGTATGGGAAGGTACGCGACCACTCCTGCTAGAGGCCCAGGCGCTGGTCGATACGAGTGCGCTTGGGAATCCGAGGCGTGTAGCAGTCGGTTTTGAGCACAACCGTTTATCGATGTTACTGGCCATTCTTCATCGGCATGGTGGGCTACAGGTTGGCGATCAGGATGTGTTCGTCAATGCCGTCGGAGGTATTCGTATTGATGAAACCAGTAGTGACCTGGCATTAATCCTTGCGGTGGTCTCGTCATTTAGAAACAGGGCGCTACCTCTGGACCTGGTATGTTTTGGTGAGGTTGGGCTCTCCGGCGAAATCAGACCGGTACCGAACGGTCAGGAAAGAATACGTGAAGCAGCAAAACATGGATTCAGGATCGCCATTGTGCCGGAAGGCAACAAGCCCAGGCAGCAAGTGTCGGGCATGAAGGTGATTCTGGTGAGAAAGCTGGGCGATGTGCTCGCCGCGCTCGAGGAGCTCTGATCCTGAATAAGCCGCGGATTACTGGCCCAGAAAATATCCGGATAGAAGGCGGTTTCTCAAGCCAGTTTCTTGTATTTTAACCGGGTTGGAACGACCTCTTTGGTTCCCAGACGTTTCAGGCGGTCTTCTTCGTATTCACTGTAGTTACCAGGGAAGAACTCCACGTGACTATCCCCTTCGAAGGCAAGAATATGAGTCGCCAGCCTGTCCAGGAACCAACGATCGTGGGAGATAATCATCATGCTGCCGGGGAAAGTTTCGATTGCACCTTCAAGCGCCCTGAGAGTTTCTACATCCAGGTCATTGGTTGGTTCGTCCAACAGCAGCAGGTTGGCGCCAGTTTTCAATAGCTTCGCCAGATGTACTCGGTTTCGTTCACCACCGGAGAGGTCTTTCACAAACTTTTGCTGATCAGAGCCCTTGAAGTTGAATCGGCTGACATAACCCCGTGACTGGGTTTCATACTTACCTATCTTGATAATCTCATTGCCCTCGGAAATTTCCTGCCAGACGGTTTTATCGCCTTCCAGGCTATCCCGGGATTGATCGACATATCCCAGGGTAACGGTTTCTCCTACTTTCACCGCGCCTGAATCGGGTTGCTGCGTTCCAGCAATCATCCTGAATAGCGTTGATTTACCCGCACCATTGCCGCCGACAATTCCTATGATGGCTCCTCTTGGTACGGTAAAGCTCAGATGGTCGATCAGCACTGTCTCGCCAAACTTTTTGCTGATGTCAGAGACCTCAAGCACGGTGTCCCCCAGCCTTGGTCCAGGTGGTATATAGAGCTCCTGTGTTTCGTTACGAGCCTGGAAGTCCTGTGAATTCAGTTCCTCGAAACGTGCAAGCCTAGCCTTGCTTTTTGCCTGCCTTGCCTTTGGTTGAGTGCGCACCCACTCCAGTTCTGCTCTGATAGATTTTTGCCGGGCTACTTCTTTGCTTGCATCTACCTGTAATCGTTTTTCCTTTGCACTAAGCCAATCGCTGTAGTTGCCCT
>Ga0302118_10000857_pt1 | contig 14768 bp, 13 predicted proteins | sample AG5_331_MG_FD_203126 | JGI IMG/M metagenome (GOLD analysis project Ga0302118, IMG submission 203126) | Marine microbial communities from Western Arctic Ocean, Canada - AG5_33.1 | ecosystem: Environmental > Aquatic > Marine > Oceanic | place: Canada: Western Arctic Ocean | collected 2017-10-01 | reverse complement strand
AGCTAGACCGATGATGACGACGACGCCGTCCAAGGGTGGGCCGCGCGTCAATGATGCGATCGACGTACCAAACGTACGATTGATTGGAGCTGAGGGCGAAAATGTTGGAGTTGTTTCGCATGCAGAAGCCATGGTTCACGCCAATGACGCGGGCTTAGATTTGGTTGAAATTTCGCCAAGTGCTGACCCACCTGTCTGCAAGATACTCGACTACGGCAAGTTTAAATTCGAAGCTCAAAAAAAGAAGAACGAAGCGAAGAAGAAGCAAAAAGTGATCTCCGTTAAGGAGATTAAGCTTCGACCGAACATCGATAAGCACGACTATGACGTGAAAATGCGCAATATGCGTCGTTTTCTTGATGATGGTGACAAGGTGAAGGTGACTTTGCGGTTTCGCGGCAGAGAAATGGCGCATCAGGAACTCGGGTTTGATGTTCTGAAACGCGTGAAGGTCGATACGGATGCGATTGCCAAGGTTGAGTTGGAGCCCAAAATGGAAGGCCGCCAGATGGTTATGGTGATCTCGCCACGCTAGGCCTAGCTTCAGTTTTTAAGGCTTGTTTGCTCTGCCTATGGCTTGCAAACCAAGATTTCTACCTGTATAAGCCGAAAATTCCGCTCAGTCGTAGGCTGGGCGGGTGCCTTTCTTTAAGGCCAAGGACGGTCCGGCAAGAGGCACTTCGAGTGCCTGGGCATGCCCATCCGTCATCATAAGAACTCTAATTCGAGGGACCAAAAATGCCCAAAATGAAGACGAAAAGCTCCACAAAACGGCGCTTCCGCACGACTGGATCTGGAAAACTTAAAGGTAACTTTGCCTATAAGAGCCACTGCTTAGGATCCAAATCTCAGAAAATGAAACGTAAGGCGAGGGGTTCTTTCCTCTTGGCGGCTTCCGATGCCAAGATTGTTAAGAAGTTTCTGCCCTATGGCACATCGTCGTAACGGAGCTCAGCTATGTCACGTGTAAAAAGGGGTGTGACCACTCACGCCCGTCATAAAAAAGTTCTTACGGCGGCCAAGGGCTACCGAGGACGTAATTCGAAGAACTTCCGTATTGCCAAACAGAAGGTCGAGAAGGGGCTGCAATATGCCTATCGCGACCGTCGGGCGAAGAAGCGTACTTTCCGCGCTCTATGGATCCAGCGTATTAATGCTGGTGTAAGAGAGCACGGCATGACGTACTCCCGATTTATGGACGGGCTAAGGAAGTCCGGTGTCGAGCTTGACCGTAAGGTGCTGGCCGATATTGCTCTTCGTGAGCCCGAAACTTTTGCGAGTCTGGTTAAGCAGGCTCAGTCGGCGCTCGGATAAGGCTGCAGGTGCTCGGGTAGAGAGCGCCTGTTACCCCACAAGAGGATTGTCTCTGAGGGGGCCACCAAGAGGGTCGGCCCCCAATCGCTATGGACCTATATCAGTTCGAAACGAGACAGAGACATGGACCAACTTGAACAGCTAAGAGAAGAGCTTCTAGCCGAAGTCGCTAATGCGTCCGACTCGGTATCGCTTGACGCTGTAAGGGTGAGTGCGCTCGGCAAGAAAGGCCGCGTGACGGCGATGATGAAGGGTTTTGGGGGGATGGACCCTGAGGCCCGCAAGGCTACCGGCCAAGCTCTCAATGTTCTCAAGGGCGAAATTTCAAATGCTCTAGAGGCGCGAAAAACCCTTCTAGAAGAAAACGAAATATCGGTGCGCTTGGCCGAAGAGACCATTGATGTTTCACTACCGGTAAGGCCAGAGCAAGAAGGTCTCCTACATCCGATCAGTCAAACGATTGAAGAGGTTGCGGAAATTTTTGCGCCGATGGGATTCGAGGTGGCTGAAGGGCCTGACATCGAAGACGATTTTCATAATTTTACTGCTTTGAATTTTCCACCTGATCATCCAGCGCGCGAGATGCACGACACGTTCTTTTTGCCGCTCAAGGAAGACGGAACACGTCATCTGTTGCGGACACACACATCTCCCGTGCAAGTGCGCGTTATGCAAAATACAAAGCCGCCTATTCGCATTCTTGCACCGGGTAGAACATATCGCTGTGACTACGATATCACCCACACCCCGATGTTCCATCAGGTCGAAGGTTTGGTGATTGATAAAGCGGTTCATATGGGCCACTTGAAGAGTTGCATCATTGAATTCGTCAAAGCGTATTTTGAGGTTGAAAATCTTCCGATCCGTTTCCGTCCGTCTTATTTTCCGTTCACGGAACCTTCAGCAGAGGTTGATATCGGCTGCTCGCGAGAAAATGGTGAACTGAAAATCGGCGCGGGAGCCGACTGGCTGGAGATTCTAGGATGCGGAATGGTGCATCCCAATGTTCTTCGCTCAAGTGGAATCGATCCTGATGAGTACCAAGGTTTTGCGTTCGGCCTGGGTGTCGAGCGTATCGCCATGCTCAAGTATGGCATCCCCGACCTCAGGACGTTCTTTGACAGTGATTTGCGCTGGCTGCGCCATTATGGCTTTGCCGCGCTAGACGTACCGACCCTTGCTGGAGGGTTAAGTCGATGAAATTCACGCTCTCCTGGCTAAAAGACCACCTGGATACAGATGCTGACGTAAAGACAATTTCTGAAACGCTAACGGCGGTCGGTCTGGAAGTTGATGGAATTGAAGACCCGACCGCAGCCTTATCGGCCTTTGTGGTCGCGGAAATCGTGAGCGCTGAAAAGCATCCCGATGCTGACCGTCTTAAGCTCTGCCAGGTTTCTACAGGTACGGAAACGTTCCAGGTTGTCTGTGGAGCGCCAAATGCGCGAGCAGGACTTAAGGGGGTGCTTGCGCGCCCTGGAGACGTTATTCCCGCGTCAGGCGCTGTCCTCAAGACTGGTAAGATCCGAGGTGCGGAAAGCCAGGGCATGATGTGTTCCGCCCGTGAACTCAAGCTTGGTGAAGATCATGAGGGCATCATCGAGCTTGGCTCTGATGCAGTCGTGGGAACGCCTGCTGCTGACGCCTTAGCGCTGGAACCTGTGATAGATATTGCTTTGACGCCCAATCGTGTTGATGCCCTAGGTGTGCGTGGTGTTGCCCGTGACTTGGCAGCAGCGGGCCTGGGGACAATGAAGTTGATTGATGCAGCGCCAGTTTCTGGTGGATTTGATAGTAAGACGTCCGTTGCGATGGGCCTACCAGATGATAAGGCGCATCTGTGTCCGCACTTCGTTGGCCGAACAATATCGGGTCTGACAAATTGTGAGAGCCCTCAGTGGCTGAAAGACCGCCTAACAGCGATTGGCTTGCGGCCTGTGTCTGCGCTCGTCGACGTTACCCAATACATCAATATTGACCTTGGTCGACCGCTTCACGCATTCGATACAGCAAAATTGACCGGCAACGTCGGTCCAAGGCTAGCGGCAAGCGGCGAAAAGATTCTAGCCCTTAATGGGGTAGAGTATGAGTTGACTGATGCGACACTTGTCGTCGCTGATGATAGCGGCCCGCAGGCGATTGCGGGTGTGATGGGCGGAAAGCCCTCAAGCTGTAACGAAGACACGACGGAAGTATTTCTTGAATCCGCGTTGTTTGATGCCATTACGGTTGCCAATACGGGGCGGGCGCTGGGCATCGTGTCTGATGCGCGATACTGCTTTGAGCGCGGCGTAGACCCTGCGTCTACGCTTAACGGGGCTGAAATTGCGACCCGGATGATTCTTGATATATGTGGCGGTGAGGCATCTCACCTTGTCATTGGTGGCGCAGCGCCACTTGCTGGTGACGTCGTATCCTTTAGACCTCACCGTGTGGCACAGCTTGGCGGCGTGTTGCTCTCATCAGCCGAAATTCAAGGCATTCTTGAGCGCCTTGGTTTCCATGTCGACGGTGCGAACTCAGAAACGTGGACGGTTCAAGCGCCAACTTGGCGTCGAGATGTTGAAGGTGAACATGATTTGGTCGAAGAGGTGCTTCGAATAAACGGGTACGATGAAATCCCCGTCGAGCCTCTTCCTAGGCCGCCCACTACTAAACCGGCGTTTACAGATGATCAGCGCGGTACCCGCGTGGTTCGACGGACGCTCGCCGGTCGCGGCTTATTTGAAACCACAACGTGGTCTTTCCTCGCGTCAGCTCATGCAGACTTGTTCTTGGGTGAGGGGCAACTCGTCACGCTGCAGAATCCGATTAGTAGCGACCTGGATGCTATGCGCCCATCCCTTCTGCCAAACCTTATCGCGGCTGCGGGGCGTAATGCGGCCCGTGCCATGCCAGATGTCGCTTTGTTTGAGATTGGCCCGCGTTTTGAAGGCGGGGGGCCCGGAGAGCAAACGCTAGTCGCCGGTGGAATTAGAGCTGGACGAAGCACACCCCGTCATTGGAATTCACAATCAGTGACTGTGAGCGTCTTTGAGGCGAAGGCGGATGCAATCGCGGCGATTAGATCGGTCGGTGTGCCGACAGGTCGTCTGCAAGTCGTGACTGGCTCTAAGACACCAGATTGGTATCACCCTGGTCAGTCCGGAACACTTTGTTTGGGCCCAAATGTTCTGGCAGAATTCGGTGTCCTTCATCCCGTCACACTAAAGGGTTTAGATGTTGATGGTCCGGTTGTCGGCTTCGAAGTATTCTTGGACCGCCTTCCAAAACGCAAACGTAAATCTGGCCCGGCGCGCTCGAAGTTCTCACCATCTTCATTCCAGCCTGTCGAGCGTGACTTCGCATTTCTATTAAATGACGACGTGGCCGTTGATGACATGATTCGGGCCGTGATCGCCGCCGACAAGGCTCTGATTGCGTCTGTAGATCTCTTTGACGTCTATTTAGGAGATAAGGTCGAGCCTGGTAAGAAGTCTGTTGCGCTGTCGGTTAGGCTTGAGCCGATAGAGGCCACGCTGACAGACAAAGAAATTGAAGATGTATCCCAACGGATTGTAGCCGCGGTTGATAAGGCCGTCGGCGGCCAGTTGCGAACGTAATTAGAGCTGCTGGAACCCAATGACCGACACCGCGCTTATTCGTAACTTTGCGATCATTGCACATATTGATCACGGAAAATCGACACTCGCTGACCGTTTGATCCAGTTTTGTGACGGATTGGCTGATAGGGAAATGAAGGAACAGGTCCTTGATAATATGGACTTGGAACGCGAGCGTGGGATTACGATCAAAGCGCAAACCGTTCGTCTATCTTACAAGGCCAAAGATGGAACCGTTTATCAGCTTAATCTCGTGGATACACCAGGACATGTTGATTTTGCCTATGAAGTAAGCCGGTCTCTCCGTGCCTGTGAAGGCTCGTTATTGATCGTTGACGCATCACAAGGTGTTGAAGCGCAAACTCTTGCCAACGTTTATCAGGCTCTGGATGCGAACCACGAGATTGTTCCTGTTTTGAACAAGATCGACCTTCCGGCTGCAGAGCCGGGACGTGTTCGTCAACAGATCGAAGATGTTATTGGATTAGATGCGTCTGAGGCAATCGAAGTCTCTGCTAAAACGGGTGTTGGAATTCCTGAAGTGCTGGAGACTTTAGTCAAGCGATTGCCGGCCCCAACGGGTGACCCTGCAGCGCCGCTAAAAGCGCTACTGGTCGACTCTTGGTATGACACCTACCTTGGCGTGGTTATCCTCGTCCGTGTCGTCGAGGGCACTTTGCGTAAGGGTATGAAGGTGCGGATGATGTCAAACGGCGCAACCTACGAACTCGACGGGGTTGGCGTGTTTACGCCTAAGCGGGTAAATATGCCTGCGCTTGGTCCAGGCGAGATCGGGTTCTTAAACGCTAGCATTAAGTCTGTGTCTGATTGTCAAGTTGGAGACACGGTTACCGATGATAAGCGTCCCACAGATACTCCGTTGGATGGATTTCGGCCGTCGACGGCAGTGGTCTGGTGTGGCTTGTTCCCTGTAGATGCATCGGACTATGAAGACCTGAAAGATAGTCTCGGAAAACTTCATCTCAATGACGCGAGTTTTGAGTTCCAGGCAGAAAGCTCGGCTGCGCTCGGGTTTGGATACCGCTGCGGGTTTCTCGGCCTACTTCATATGGAGATCGTGCAGGAGCGACTATTCCGTGAATTCGGACTGGAACTCATTACGACGGCGCCGAGTGTTGTGTACCGGCTACATACAACGCAGGAAGATATTATAGAGCTTCATAACCCTGCCGACATGCCGGACGTGACGAAGATCGTCTCTATGGAGGAGCCTTGGGTGAGGGCAACCATCATGGTGCCCGACGATTATCTAGGATCCGTGCTGCAATTGTGCACGGAGCGCCGTGGCGTGCAGATTGACCTTACCTACGTTGGCTCGCGTGCCATGGCTGTCTATCGATTGCCGCTCAACGAGATTGTGTTCGATTTCTACGACCGGCTTAAATCCATATCAAAAGGCTACGCCAGTTTTGACTATGAGATGGACGAATACGTTGAAAGCCAACTCGTGCGCATCAGTATTCTGGTGAATGCAGAACCGGTTGATGCGCTGGCGTTCATTGCGCACCGATCACAAGCAGAGGCGCGCGGCCGACAGATATGCGCACGCTTGAAGGAGCTGATTCCTAAACATCTGTTTAAGATTCCAATCCAGGCGGCCATCGGTGGAAAGGTCATTGCGCGTGAAACCATCAGCGCTATGCGTAAGGACGTGACAGCTAAGTGTTATGGTGGTGATATTTCCAGAAAGCGGAAACTGCTCGACAAGCAAAAGGCGGGTAAGAAAAAGATGCGCCAGTTCGGTCGCGTTGATATCCCACAGACAGCGTTTATTGAAGCGCTGAAAATGCCAGAAACTTAGTTTCTTAAATTATGTGGTGCGGAAGATGCGGCCATGAGGAAGGCGACGACGGCAGGTGTGGGCAATAATAACCCCACTTGGTCCAAGGACAGCCCAGGCTGGAAGAGCGAGCAATAGAGCCACAGAAAACCGCCAGAGGTCACCAGATAGCCCGGCTTCAAGGAAATTAAAGGTTTTGCCCCACAGAAGGGCCCAGACGTCAGCAGTGGCTAGGCCTTGGTAGTTTCCGTTACCAAGAGCCATAACGACCTCGCCTGAAGCCATAATAATAGCGACGAGCACCATAGTCCAACCTAGCGTGCGCCCAATAAACATTGGTGCCATTAGTCCCCGAGTTGTTTAGTTCCCCTCAGACGCAAACTATACGGTCCAAGGCCCTCAAACCACCACCCTTTTCTCTTTAGTTTCGAATAAATATTGAATTGTTGGGCGTTGCCAGACCTTAATCCCTACGCTAGGTTCCGCGCCTTCAGAGCAGGAGGGGTGGCCGAGTGGTTGAAGGCGCACGCTTGGAAAGCGTGTATGCGGGAAACCGTATCGTGGGTTCGAATCCCACTCCCTCCGCCATTACCTATAATAAATACAATAATATCAATTACTTATGTATTTATTAGCTGCCTTAACCATCTTTATACCCACCTTCTGAATCGGTCTTTGCGAAATGGAGACTTCAGAGGGGGACATCTATATGACCGCGAAGCTTCTGATCAATCAGTATGGCGACGACTCAACTTTCCAGGCTTCGACTAAAGTGGACGCTTTGCTGGAAGCTGGCGAGTTAGATGGTCAGAGTATGGTTGCGCATTCTCAACGCGATAAAGGACATCCAGAATACGACTCCACCCGGCCCAATGAATTGAACCCTGCCGTCCCTTAACGTCCAAGGTGGAGTACTTAAATGTTCAAAAAAATCACAACTGGAATTGTGGCTTTCGCCGGAATAGCGTCCTGAGCTGCCTGCATAAGTTATCAACCCGCACTATTCACAGGTGGTTATACTGAAACTCCACTCTCAAGGAACGCCTATCAAATAAACTCTGCCGGCAACGCTTTCACCAGTGCAGGAAAAGTCCAAAATATTGCGTCGCTGCGAGCTTCGGCGAGAACTTGAATTTCGCGGTTCCTTCTTTGACCCGTACATACCGCCGATTCTTCTGTTCTTAGTCTTCTTCTTTCAGAACTGCTGACAGAAAGCCCGAATCGCCGGGATCGTCGAGATTTGCATAAAGACTCCCAAATATCCTCTGTGAGAACAGTAACCGTGCGTCGCGCATCTCTTGCTTCATCTCAGAGTCAGGCTTGAATTCTTCGATCATGCCTGCCGTTACTTTGCCTTTGGTCGCGAGTAGATGTTCTGTCACTGTCTGACGATCGCGGTTGACCCAAATCTCCCCCGCTAGCTGCAGGCAAACCTCGAGCAAATGGTCGATCATTTCCTCCTTGAAATAGTGAGGGTGCCCCTTCTCAAATCCGGGAAGTTCTTTTACGTAGTCGAGCCCCTCATTGAGGTCTCTGCGATTTTCTTTTTTATCCGGCATCTTGTATTCCCCGTGCTCATGGATGCGTTTTCTCTTCGTACGATGAGAACTTAGAACGCGCAAGAACGCTTTCGCATAGAATGATCAAAATCAAACTGCCTGGTTGTTGGCGAAGTATATCTGCCTATACTTCCGGCACAACGTGAGTGGCGTGCGTGTCAGCCTAGCATTCTGTTTAGCCGTAGTTTCAAGGCTAGTGGAGAATTATGAGATTAAAGCAGTTTATTAAGTGCGTGCTTCAAACTTGTCTCATGATGACTGTGATGTGGGTCGTGCCCGCCCAGTCTGAGAAGACCCTGCGCATGGCGGTCAATGCGCTTCCTCAGTTTCTTGGCCATCCCTTCGCTTCTACGGCGCGGCCCACTGTTTTTACTACGGGCGCTATTTACGACGGTTTAGTGAAGTTTGATGGTGATGGGAACCTCATGCCATGGCTCGCGGTGGCTTGGGAAAATGTCGACGAATACACTTGGCGCTTCACCCTTCGCGACGGCGTTACTTTTTCTAACGGCACCCCTCTAACGTCAGACTCAATCAAAGCGGCAGTTGATTGGCTTACCAGCGACGCTTCGGCTCGAGATGGCGTGCGGGGGGAAATACAATTCTTAAGGGGTGTGAGAATTATAGACGGCCTGACCGCCGAGATAACAACGACGACACCCGTACCTAATATGCCTAACTATACCGGGTCTCTCATCATGGTTGATGCACCCAGATTCAGAGAGCTCGGTCGTCAGGGTTATGCGGAGGAACCCGTTGGTACGGGCCCATTCAAAGTTGAGAACTGGGGCGCGTCAAAGATTACGATGACGGCCAACAAAAGTTCGTGGCATGCGCCTAAGGTGGAACGCCTGGAAATTTTTGCAGTGCCTGATATTTCTGGCCGTGTCCAAGCCTTGTTGTCAGGGCGCGTTGATGTGGCGATTGGTCTCGGACCCGACGAGCGTTTATCTGTTGAGGCCGGCGGCGCTGTGTCAAAGGGCTGGCTTGATCCGTCAGTCACGGCCATTACCTTTGTTACTGTTCATGGAGGCCCATTGGCGGACGTGCGGGTGCGTCAGGCCCTAAACTACGCCGTTAACAAGCAGGCGATCATCACCAATTTATTTGGCGGCGCAACGACCCCTGCTACCCAGGGTGTGTCCCACCAAGCCTATGGGTACAATCCGGATCTTGAGCCCTATCCCTATGACCCCGACAAGGCTATGTCGTTGCTGGCAGATGCGGGTTATGCAGAGGGCTTCGCGTTTGAGTTTCTGGCTCAAACGGGCCTAGGGTCAGGCACGCTACTATTTCAACAGGTTGCTTCAGATTTGGCGCGTATCGGCGTTACCATGGAGATCCGCCTGTTACCTGCATCTGCTTACCTAACTGCAATTCTGCGGGACCCTAACCACGGCGGTGCTGGTGCCCATGCTGTTATATGGCCAGCTTGGCCTACTTTCGACGCGTTGCGGCCGTTGTTGATGCATTCATGCCTCCGCAATCCGGCTTGGCACTGTGATGAGGCAATTCAGCCAAAGATTAAAGAGGCGCTGGCAGAGTGGGATCCAGAACGAGGATTAAGGTTGCGCCATGAGCTTATGGCGTATACGCGTGATTCTGCACCAGCGATCTTTCTTCACGAATCGCCTGAGTTTGCAGGTTTATCACCTCGGGTGACCGGCTACCGCCAAATGCACGGCTATATTAACTACAATGAAATAGATCTGATTGATTAAGGCGCGTCGAATTCAGATGTGAATTTGAGAAAGTTTTGTGCGACCGTCTTAAAAGAGCGGTTAGCCCTTTGCCTCTTTTGCATAGGCTTCAACGTCGGCGAGAACGCGGAGTAGGTTTCCGCCCCATAGTTTGGCTATCTGTTCTTCGTTGTAGCCCCGCTGCACCAATTCCAGTGTAACGTTGAACGTTTCCGAGGCATCAGACCAACCGGCTATGCCGCCGCCGCCATTAAAGTCGGACGCTATACCGACGTGCCCGATGCCTACTTTCTCAACTGCGTAATCTATATGATCAGCTAAGTCCTTAACCCCAGCCTTGGGGAACGCGAGCTCAATCTCGGCCATTCTTGCGTCATATGTTTGCAGGTCGTCACCGGCCAGCTTCCGGTAGTCGGCGAATGATATAATACCCAGTTCCTTCCAAAGCGCCGCAATCGCATCTTTCTTGCCTTGGGGGACGGCTCTTAAGTAACTGTCGAACGCGACAACCTGAACAACACCGTTTGATTTTTTGATGGCCATGAGCTCTTCGTCGCTCATGTTGCGCGGGTGGTCATAAACCCCTTCGAGACTTGAGTGGGATGCGATTACGGGGGCTTTTGATTCCGCAATAATATCTAAGGACGTTTGTTTCGATGCATGGGATACGTCGACCATGATGCCAAGCTCGTTAAGACGATTTACGACCTGACGACCTAAGTCCGTAATTCCACCGTGCTCCTCGTCAGGCTCACCACGTCGCCGGTTGGGGACGGATGAATCACCAAGGTCGTTATGCCCTGTGTGAATGAGGCCCAAGTAACGGGCGCCATAATCGTAGAACTGATCCAGCAACCTGAGGTCTTTACCCATAGGGTAGCCGTTCTCGATGCCAATAAGGGCGACTTTCTTACCCGCAGCATCGATGCGGCGCACGTCGTCCGCCGTTCTCGCGAGTTCAATTTGGTCTGGGTACATGTCACTTGTGACACGATGGATAGCTGAAAACTTCACAAAGGCATCTGACAACGCCTTGGCGTACCCAGCGTCTGTGCGTGGGCCCTGTCCGACAAAGACAATGATGAAGGTGGCATCTAGACCACCCTCAATCATTGTCGGTATATGAACCTGTTGACCACGGGGCCCAGGCTTCATGGGGTCGTAGGCTGTGGTTGCGAAGTTGGGCGGGATATCAACATGAGTATCGACTGTGATGACCCGCTTATGAATACCGCGCGCTCTATCGATAATGTTTTGGTTGGTATCGCTTGCGAGGCTGCTGAATGCGAACAGCGCAAGTGGTATGGTTAAACCCATGACGCGCATGGCAGGCTCCATCGCAGTTAAGGTCAAATGGACTGCAATAATGGCCACCTTATCTAGCGAAAGACCACCGTCTTTGTGCCGTTTAAGAGGACCCGCCGTTCTGCATACGAGAGGACAGCGCGCGATAGCACGGAGCTTTCGATGTCGCGTCCCAATAGAACGAGGTCGTCTGGGCTCAGTGTGTGATCCACGCGCTCAACGGCTTGCTCAATAATCGGACCTTCGTCGAGGTCTGGGGTCACGTAGTGGGCTGTTGCTCCAATAATTTTAACGCCGCGGGCATGTGCCTGGTGATAGGGCCGGGCGCCCTTGAAGCCTGGTAGGAAGGAATGGTGAATGTTAATCACTCGTCCGGGTAATTTAGAGCAGGTTTCAGCCGAGAGAATCTGCATGTAGCGAGCCAACACCAGAAGCTCAGTCTCTGTTGAAGATATGACTTCCAGAAGCTTGTCTTCCTGGCTTTCTTTCGTTTCAGCTTTTACAGGTAGGTAATGAAAAGGTATTTCGTGCCACTCGACTAGATCGCGAAAATTTTCGTGATTGGATACAACGGCTGTCACATCTAAGGGTGCCGCCCCTATTTTTACACGATGCAAAAGGTCGTTGAGGCAATGGCCAAACTTGGATACCGCGATAACTGTTTTCACTTTTTCCTGTGATCCAAAAAGGTCCCAGGCCATGTCAAATTGATCCGCCAAACCTGAAAAACCGTTGTAGATTACGTCGCGTGAAAGTGGTTCTGTGGCGCCCGCCTTAAAGACCGTCCGCATGAAGAATCGTCTAGTGTCTGGGTCTCCGTATTGGGCGCTCTCCGTAATAAAAGCATTCTGTTCGGCAAGAAACGTTACAACGGCTGCGACGATACCAATGGTGTCGGGGCACTGGATGGTTAAAACGTAGCAGTCATCACATTGGGATGGAGAAGATGTCATGCTTTAAACCCCAAACGCCTTGAGCATTTTATCTACGGCCAGAGCTGGCGTCGTGCCCCCACCCGTCACGGCCGATTCTAAGTCTGGCACCATTGCTTTGATGTCAGGGTGTGACTTGAGCTTTTCGATTAGCCGGTCTTCGACCATAGCCCACATCCATCGCACCTGTTGTCGTCGACGCATGGTGGTCAAGCCGCCACCGTCTGTGAGTTGCCCGTGACGTTGCGTGATCCTGGACCACAGGTCGTCCAAGCCACGGTTTTCTAGCGCGCTAATGGTGATGACTGGTGGAGTCCAACTTTTATCTTTCGGCGTGATGATCCTGAGCGCGTGCCGGTACTCTGCGGCAGACACCTTGGCTTTGGTCTCGTTGTCGCCGTCCGCTTTGTTCAGCGCGATCATATCTGCAATCTCAAGGACGCCTTTCTTAATGCCTTGGAGTTCGTCACCGGCACCTGCAATTAACAGTACCACAAAGAAGTCTACCATTTCCGAGACGGCTACTTCTGACTGACCTACACCTACAGTTTCGACCAAAATGATATCAAAACCGGCAGCTTCGCAAGCCAGGATCGTTTCTCTGGTTGTGCGTGTCACGCCGCCGAGCGTACCCGATGTCGGCGACGGTCGGATAAAGGCGTTAGGGTTCGTCGCCAGGTTAGCCATGCGGGTTTTATCGCCGAGGATCGAGCCACCAGTGCGTGCTGATGTTGGGTCCACAGCGAGAACAGCAACTCTATGCCCGTCACCGCTTAGATTGGTGCCCAGAGTGTCAATAAAGGTGCTCTTGCCTGCCCCTGGCACACCTGAGATGCCAATCCGGATCGATTTACCTGACAGTGGTGCTAGTTCAAGGAGTAACTCCTGCGCTTGCTCCTGATGCTCGGGCTTGCGGCTTTCGATCAATGTGATTGCTTGCGCGAGTTTTGCTCTGTCACCAGATGTGACCCCCGCGACATACTCACCGATGGATAGGCGAGGTCGAGAAACTGAGAGGTTTGCGGCGCCGGACGACATTGTTTTTGCCCTATTTCGCTGCAGCTGATTTGTGGTCGAGATTCTGACGAAGTTTCTCCAGCAACCCGACCGCGGCTTCGCTGATGATGGTGCCGGGTGGGAAAATTGCGGCCGCGCCTGCATGTTCCAATTCTTCGTAGTCTTGGGGTGGGATCACGCCTCCGGCTACAATCATAATATCAGCCCTACCAAGTTTCTTGAGCTCTTCTTTTAAGGCTGGCACTAGCGTCAGGTGCCCTGCAGCAAGAGAGCTTGCTCCTATAATATGCACATCATTTTCGACGGCCTGCCGAGCAGCTTCTTCGGGTGTTTGGAACAGAGGGCCGATATCGACATCAAACCCGAGGTCTGCAAAAGCTGTTGCAATGACCTTTTGTCCGCGGTCATGACCATCTTGCCCCATCTTAGCGATGAGAATGCGAGGCCTGCGCCCTTCACTTTCTTCGAAGTCGTCAACCATGCCAGCAACTTTGGATAAGGTTTTGTCAGATTCACCCACTTCTTTAAGATAAACCCCCGAGATTGATTTGATATCGGCAACGTGACGTCCGTACACGACTTCCATTGCCATCGTGATTTCGCCGACGGTTGCTTTTGCCCGCGCCGCGTCGACAGCTAGCGCGAGAACGTTACCGTCGCCGGTTTTTGCTGCCTCGGTCAAGGCCGCTAGAGCGGTTTGGCAATCACCCTCGTTTCGTTCTTCTTTTAGGCGCTTAAGTTTCTCTAGTTGAGACACCCGAACCGCTGCGTTGTCGACTTTGAGAACGTCTATGTTTTCGGTCTCATCGAGACGGTACTTGTTAACGCCGACCACGGTTTGTCGGCCTGAATCAATGCGCGCTTGAGTTCGCGCGGCCGCTTCTTCAATTCTAAGCTTCGGTACACCGGCTTTTATGGCTTTCGCCATACCGCCAAGCCCTTCAATCTCTTGAATGTGCCCCCAAGCGCGTTTGGCCAAGTCATGGGTTAGGCGTTCTACATAGTAACTGCCACCCCAAGGATCGACAGTGCGGCACGCTCCCGTCTCTTGCTGAATAAAGAGCTGCGTATTACGAGCGATGCGGGCTGAGAAATCTGTCGGCAGAGCAAGAGCTTCATCCAGTGCGTTGGTGTGCAAAGACTGTGTATGCCCATGTGTAGCAGCAAGGGCCTCAACACAGGTTCGTGTGACGTTGTTGTAGACGTCTTGCGCCGTCAACGACCAGCCGGATGTCTGACAGTGTGTGCGAAGACACAATGATTTATCGTTTTTCGGGTCGAAGGGGTTGATAAGCTTGGCCCAGAGCAATCGCGCGGCACGCATCTTTGCGACTTCCATAAAGAAGTTCATGCCGATGGCCCAGAAGAAGGACAGGCGCGGAGCAAATGCATCAATGTCTAATCCGGCGGCTTGTCCAGCCCGGGCATACTCTACACCATCAGCCAAGGTGTAGGCGAGTTCTAGGTCGGCCGTCGCGCCGGCTTCTTGCATGTGGTAGCCCGAAATAGAAATAGAGTTGTATTTGGGCATATTCTTT
>Ga0302118_10000852_pt1 | contig 14862 bp, 14 predicted proteins | sample AG5_331_MG_FD_203126 | JGI IMG/M metagenome (GOLD analysis project Ga0302118, IMG submission 203126) | Marine microbial communities from Western Arctic Ocean, Canada - AG5_33.1 | ecosystem: Environmental > Aquatic > Marine > Oceanic | place: Canada: Western Arctic Ocean | collected 2017-10-01 | reverse complement strand
GCAGTCACTCTCATATTCCGACCGCCGATACGCGGATAATGCCAGCCGGCACTGGCTTTCAGACTGATGCGGGCATGTGTGGCCCGTATGATTCGGTCATTGGTATGGACGCAGGCATTGCCGTACGCAGGTTCGTGAATAGTCTGCCCGGTGAGCGGCTTGAACCGGCGACTGGTCCGTCGACGGTGTGTGGCGTAGTTGTGCAAACTGACGATGTGACCGGCCTTGCTGAGCACGTTTACCCTCTAAGAGTTGGTGGTGAATTGGTACCAAGTTTACCGCCAGGGCCATAAACCCCGCTTGACACCCCTTGGGTGCCCGGCATTTGATGCGCTCGCACGGTTGTTGGGTGCTAAACACAACATCTGGTATAAGTATTATTAGTAGGCTGCCGCCTTTGGTGGCGATAGGGGCAATGCTATGGCGGGTCATTCCAAATTCAAGAACATCATGTTCCGCAAGGGCGCCCAGGATAAGAAGCGGTCCAAACTCTTTACCAAGCTGGCAAAGGAAATCACCGTGTCAGCGAAGATGGGAATGCCCGATCCTGAGCACAATCCACGTCTTCGAGCTGCGATGGCTGCCGCTCGCCAACAAAGTATGCCTAAGGACAACATCCAAAGAGCAATGGATAAGGCTATTGGAGGGGACGGAGAGAACTACGAAGAGGCTCGATATGAGGGCTACGGGCCAGGCAACGTCGCTCTTATCGTCGAGGCTTTAACCGATAATCGCAATCGCACTGCTGGATCTGTGCGCACAGCTTTTAACAAAGGCGGTGGAGCGATGGGGGAAACAAATAGCGTTGCATTCAATTTTGATCGCGTTGGCCAGATTAAGTATCCGGCAGACACCGGCGATGAAGACAAAGTCCTGGAAGCGGCCATCGAAGCTGGCGCCGACGATGTCGAAAGTAGTCATGACGGGCACGACATATTCTGCAATCCAGACGACCTGAATACGGTTCAAAAGGTGCTGGAGAATGTGCTTGGTGAGCCAGAGAGTGCTCGTTTGGATTGGCGACCTCTCAACACGGTGGAGCTTGACAAAGCGACAGCAGAAAAATTGTTCAATCTCCTCGATGTATTGGATGACGACGATGATGTGCAGCGGGTTGCGGGTAATTTTGAGATTGATGATGCGACCTTAGCTGAATTGGGAGGTTAGGCTCTGGAGCGAGAAGGGAACGTGACGATTCGTCTCTTGGGGCTCGACCCCGGCTTGCGTGCCACTGGGTGGGGTGTCGTTGACGCTGAGGGCAACCTGCTATCTGCGGTGGCCAACGGAACCGTTCGGACTGACGGAAAGGCTCCCCTGGCAGAGAGGCTTTATGTTATTTTCTCGGCAATTAAAGAAATTATACGCGAATACAGCCCTCAGGAATGTGCGATCGAGGAAACATTCGTGAATAAGAACCCTTTATCAACATTGAAATTAGGTCATGCTAGAGCGGCTGCCATGCTGGCTGGAGCAGACGCAAATCTTCCGGTAGCCGAGTACGCTCCGAATGCGGTTAAAAAGGCGATCGTTGGGGCTGGCCATGCAGACAAACAACAGATGGGCGCTATGGTTCGAATGCTATTGCCGGGGCACATACCTGAATCTGAGGACGCTGCTGATGCTCTAGCCGTGGCAATTTGTCACGCTCACCACCGAGTATCTGCTGAGCGACTAGCGAAGGCTATAGCTGGAGGTCAGAGCTCTTGATTGCCAAACTCATAGGGCTGGTTGATGCCATTGGAGACGATTGGGCCATCATCGATGTTGGGGGAGTGGGGTATCTTGTTTTTTGCTCGTCTAGAACGCTATTGAATTTGCCACAGGTTGGCAGCTCCGTATCGCTGGCCGTCGAGACACATGTTCGCGAAGATCACATCCACTTATACGGTTTTGGGTCTGAAGGTGAGAGAGATTCTTTTCAATTGGTGACTAAGGTCCAAGGCGTGGGCACAAAAGTTGCCTTGGCGATTTTATCGGTGCTAAGTCCCGAACAAATGGCTCAAGCCGTCGCGGCCCAAGACAAGTCGGCCTTCACCCGAGCCAGCGGCGTTGGTCCTAAGCTTGGCGCGAGGATTGTTACTGAGCTCAAAGACAAGGTCGGCCTGATTGCTGCACCGCCTATTTTTCCAAAAGGGTCCAATGTTTCGAAAGGCGAGGGAACCGGCACGGCTCCAAGTTTAATCGAGGATGCTGTTTCTGCATTGGTCAATCTGGGCTTTGGCAGGGGGGATGCTTTCGGAGCAGTCAGCAGGGCTGCGCACAACGATTCATCCGGTCAATCACTAGACGATCTCATTCGTGATGGCCTAAAGGATTTGTCCGGAGATGGTTGAAGGTCGAATCATATCTGGCGGAGAGCAGCAAGAAGATGCTGATACGAAATTGCGTCCTCAGCGCCTGAAAGAATTCGTCGGCCAACGCCAATTGTGTGAGAATTTAAGTGTTTTTATATCGGCGGCATCAGGGCGCAGTGAACCGCTGGACCATGTGTTACTTCATGGCCCTCCTGGTTTAGGTAAAACCACATTGGCACAAATTGTGTCGCGTGAGCTTGGCGTAGGATTTCGGGCCACATCTGGGCCGATGATCGCTAAGGCGGGCGACCTGGCGGCAATCCTAACCAACCTTGAAGCACGAGATGTTTTGTTTATCGACGAGATACACCGCCTCAATCCCGCCATAGAGGAGGTGTTGTATCCGGCGATGGAGGATTTTCAGCTTGATCTCATTATCGGTGAGGGACCAGCTGCCAGATCGGTGCGGATTGAATTACAACCTTTTACCCTTATTGGCGCGACGACCCGCTCTGGATTGTTAACGACGCCGCTTAGGGATCGCTTTGGCATTCCTATGCGGCTTGAGTTTTATAAACCCGAAGAGTTGGTCAGAATTGTTGAACGTGGCGCTAAGATACTTGGTTTAGATCTCTCACCGGACGGTGCTTTTGAAATCGCCAAGCGATCAAGAGGGACGCCACGCGTGGCAGGGCGCCTATTGCGGCGCGTCCGCGATTTTGCAGCGGTGGATGAGATAGCACTGGTTGACGCTAAAGCTGCCGACAAGGCTTTAAAACGCCTGGACGTCGATGCACTTGGTCTTGATGCGATGGACAGGAGATATCTTACCTGTATAGCTGAATTCTATAACGGCGGGCCGGTTGGTGTAGACACCTTGTCGGCAGCGTTAGCAGAGGAACGGGATACACTGGAAGATGTCGTTGAGCCGTTCCTAATTCAACAAGGGTTATTACAACGGACACCGCGCGGACGTATTCTTGCAGACAGCGGATATCGCCACATCGGACTGCAAGCCCCCAATCGTGACGTGGCCCAGTTCGATATGCTTGGTGACGAACCGTGAGCCTGAAGCTCCCAAGGCCGACCGCGGGCGCGATGGACAATGGGGTTCATCTGTATCCGTTGCGCGTGTACTATGAAGAAACAGATGCGGGTCGAATGGTTTATCACGCGGCCTACCTCAAGTTTGCCGAACGCGCTCGTACGGAAATGATGCGAGTGAACGGGCTCGACCATATCGAGATGATCGAGAAGTACGGATTGGTCTTTGCGGTTCGGTCTGCTGAGATCCAGTACTTAAAGCAGGCAAAACTTGAGGATGAACTTCTCGTTCAGACCTGCGTTGCATCCCTCGGTGGTGCGTCGATGGTCATGGATCAGAAAATTAATTTCATCAGTGATGCGGGCCTAGGCGTCTTAGTTGCTGAGGTCAAAATAAAACTGGTAACCGTAAATGAGGCGGGGAGACCGCAACGATTGCCAGATTATATAAAAACTGCAATTGAACGCTTACGTGATGAGAAGGGTTGACGGTTAATGGATGTAGAAACAGTTGGTGCATTGAGCGCAATAGCTGAGCAATCAGAATTTTCGCTCTGGGGACTTTTTCTCCAGGCAGATATCATTGTGAAATCAGTGATGCTCTTTCTTATTGCCGCTTCTTTATGGTGCTGGGCCATTATTTTCGATAAAGTGTTGCGCCTCAGATCACTCACCAAACGTGCTGAGAAATTCGAAGAAAAGTTTTGGTCCGGTAGTTCGCTCGAGGAACTGTATGACCGTGTAGGGCCGCGCCCTCCTGACCCAATGTCTTCCATCTTCGTTGCTGCGATGCGCGAATGGCGCCGTTCTTCCTCGAAGGGTAAGGGGGTAAAGCCAGAAAATATTGCAGGGCTAGGTCCTCGTATAGATCGTGTGATGCGCATTAGCCTGGAACGGGAAATGGACCAGCTTCAAAGTCGAATGACGTTTCTTGCGTCAACGGGTTCGGTTGCACCATTCGTCGGATTGTTTGGGACCGTTTGGGGGATCATGAATACCTTTACGGCGATCGGGGCATCTAGTGACACGAGCTTGGCAACTGTCGCGCCGGGCATTGCAGAAGCCTTGTTTGCGACGGCACTTGGATTGGTTGCCGCTATTCCGGCTGTTATAGCGTTTAACTCAATTTCGTCAGATATGAACCGGTATGCGCTTAGGCTCGAAAACTTCGCCGGAGAATTCGGGGCAATCTTGTCACGCCAACTTGAAGAGCGGGACTAGTCTATGGGCATGTTTGTCCAGCCTAACGACGGCGGCGGTCGTTCTCGCCGAAAGCCTTACCGGCCCATGGCTGAAATTAACGTTACGCCCATGGTTGATGTGATGTTGGTGCTACTTGTTATTTTTATCGTTGCTGCACCTCTACTAACAACTGGCGTTGATGTGGATTTGCCCGAGGCGACCACACCGAATTTACCTCAAGACAATGAGGGTCTTACGGTCAACGTGAATGCTGATGGCGTAACACTACAAAACACGCCAGTTGAACTGGATAAGCTTGGAGCGAGATTAAAGGCTGTGAGTGGTGAGAACTCGGATGTCCGTATTTACGTCCGTGCAGATAAGTCATTAACTTATGGAACGGTCATGGATGTGATGTCCGAAATATATAAAGCCGGACTGCGCAACGCTGCCTTAGTCACAGATCCGCCTGCTAGGCGTTAGGGCTGCCAAGCATGGGGAAAAGCTTTCTTCTTTCGATATTTTTACACGGCTTAATTGTTTTGTTCACATGGATTGGTATGCCCTTATTCAAGCGCGAGGTTGTTGAGGCTGAAACGCTGATTGTTGTCGAGCTTGTCCACATAGCCGAAATCACAGCTGCGCCAACGCGCAAGCCAGAGCCAGAGCCAGAGCCAGAGCCGGAACCAGAGCCGGAACCAGAGCCGGAACCAGAGCCGGAACCCGAACCACAATCTGCTCCAGTATCATCTCCTCCTGAGCCAGGGAAACCTTTGCTGCGACCAGGGCGGATACCGACCCCACCAATGGAAGTTGCTGAGGCGCCGCCGGTGCGCAAAGTTGTCGCGCCGCCGCGCAAGCCACTGCCACCCATGAAAGATTCGTTCGATCAGCTTGTAAGTTTGGTTAAGGATTTGCAGTCGGAGGTCTCGAAAAGGCAGACGCCGGTCGAACCTCAATGGATACAGGAAGACGAGGACAATAAATTAAATACACTTCAGATGGCTGACAGAGCGACGTTGAGCGAACGTGATGCAATTCGTGCGCACATTGAGAACTGTTGGCGGATTGATCCAGGCAAGGAAGGTATTCGTGACCTAACAGTTGATATTCGAGTATCGATTTTACGGGATGGAAGCGTCAGGCAGGCAATTATTGAGGACACTGGGCGATATTTTTCCGAACCACTGTTTAGAACATTTGCTGACAGCGCGCGCACGGCAGTATTAAGTTGCAGCAACATCCCTATATCGCCACAAAGATACGAGACCTTTAAAGAAATCGTGTTTACCTTCACGCCGCAAGGGCGTTTAAACTAAGCCGACGACTAGATGTCCAAGGGAGAAAACTAAGCGTGAGAAGTTTATGGATAACACTCTCTAGTGCGGTGATAGCGTTCTTAGTGTCGGCTAGTGTTCAAGCTCAAGTGCAAATTGATATTACGCGTGGCCGGGTTGAGCCCATGCCTATCGCTGTCGCCAATTTTCCGGGGAACGACGAGGCCTCTGTTCGAGTAGGTCGTGATCTAAGCTCCGTCATTTCAAATGATTTGGAACGATCCGGGTTGTTTCGTCCGGTTGATCGCGATGCGTTTATTCAAGCCCTTCCTTCGTTAGATGTTCAGCCGCGGTTTTCAGATTGGCGGGCGCTAAGCGCACAGGGCTTGATCCAAGGCGAAATCGAAACGCAAGAGAATGGACAGATGCGCGTCGCATTTCGTTTATGGGACGTTTACGGCGGTCAGCAGATGATTGGCCAAGCTTATGTAACCCAACCGGAGAATTGGCGGCGTGTCGCCCATATTATTGCGGACGCGATCTATACACAGATTACAGGTGAGACAGGGTACTTCGATACACGGGTTGTTTATGTTGCTGAGAGCGGCCCAGGAACTGCGCGTATCAAACGGTTGGCGATTATGGATCAAGATGGCGCTGGTCACAGATTTCTAACTGACGGATCAGCGCTTGTTCTGACACCTCGGTTTTCGCCGACGGCGCAAGAAATCACCTATCTGTCCTATTTCAGAAATACCCCTCGGGTGTACCTGTTTAACATCGACACGGGGCGCCAAGAGTTGCTGGGTGATTTCCCGGGTATGACCTATGCACCTCGGTTTTCGCCGGATGGTAATAAAGTGACGTTTTCCATGGCGGCGGACGGAAACTCAGAAATCTACGAGATGGATCTTCGTACGCGCCGGACGCTTCGGTTGACGAATCACCCGGCCATCGACACTTCTGCCTCTTATGCCCCGGATGGGCGTCAACTGACGTTCAACTCGGATCGGGGCGGCAGTCAGCAAATCTACGTGATGAACTCAGATGGATCTGAGGCACGTAGAATTAGTTTTAGCGGTGGTCGATATGCAACGCCTGTGTGGTCGCCCAGAGGAGATCTCATCGCATTTACACGTATAAGTAGTGGAACATTCTACATTGGTGTGATGCAACCAGACGGTAAAAATGAGCGCCTCCTGGCTCAGGGCTTCCTTGTGGAATCTCCAACTTGGTCGCCAAATGGCAGGGTTCTAATGTATTTTGCGCAAGAGGCGCGACGGGCTGATGGGTCTGGAGGGCGAACAAAGCTCTATTCAATCGACCTAACCGGATACAACCAGAGGGAGATCGTGACCCCTCAAGATGGCTCTGACCCGGCGTGGTCTCCGCTGATTCCTTAGCTCTATTATTGTAAAAAAGATGAAACCGAAGGCCTTCTCGCGAGTTTTTATTGGAAGAAGAGCTTATGGAATAGCTTGCGTCCCACCAAGCACCTGATAAAACAGGTAATGAAAATCGCCATTTTGTCTATAGTTACGTCAGTCTTGATGACCGAAGGGGAAGAAAAAAATGATGGTCCGTTTCACTAGTGCGGTCGCGGCAGTCGCTCTTTTAGCAGCTTGCGCGTCTGATTCTAAAGATGACATGGGTTCAGATATAACGGCTGTGAGCCAGCCATCACCAGTCGCTGCACCAACAGGTCCAGCCATGAATTCTGCTGAATATTTCAATCAAGTTGTAGGTAACGATATTTACTATGGCCTTGATGATTATAACTTAAACGCTGCCGCCCAAGCCACATTGCGTGGACAGGCGTCTTGGTTAGGCCAAAACCCATCTTCTTCGGTCGTCGTTGAAGGCCACTGTGATGAGCGTGGCACACGGGAGTACAACCTTGGACTAGGTGAGCGTCGCGCTAACGCAGTCAAAGATTACTTGGTTTCACTTGGTGTCGCTTCAAGTCGTGTCCGCACCATTTCTTACGGCAAAGAGCGTCCGGTATGCGTCGCTTCCAGTGACGACTGCTGGAGCCGAAACCGTCGCGGCGTTTCTGTCGTACAGTAATTTCTAGCCGAAAGCCGTTGATTGGCTTTCGAGAATGAGCGTTAAAACGGCGGCTTCCTGCAGGGCAGGGGCCGCCGTTTGCCTTATTTCTGCCGTGCATGTGCGGTAGCATGCGTGCCACATCAAACAAGTTGCAGCGCTATGATATGTAATGATTATAGATTTCGGAATTTTATAGGCTTGGCGATTAGTCTAGCCCTCGTGTTCTCGGCGGTGCCGTTTGCTAACGCTCAGACACCTCTTGACTTGCGTGTTATGAGCGAGCGTCTTAGCCAGATCGAACGTAAACTGGGGTCCTTTGAATCTGCACCAGCGACGATCGTCGAAAGTCCAACCACGCCAGAAAACATCGGAACTTCAAATAAAGCCATTTCAACAGATGTGGCTAGTCGCCTTCAAGTCAGAGCACTGCAATTGGGGCAGATGGTTGAAACACTGACAGGTAAGATTGAAGAAGCGCGTTTCGAAGTATCTCGCATGCGGTCTGAGCTGCAGAGAATGTCAAACGATGTGTCCTATCGATTAGCAGTCTTGGAGCAAGCGGTTGGTGTATCCCCAGCTGTTGCAACGCCAATAGCGTCGCTAATTTTGGCAGAGAACCCTTTGGCTGGCAGCCAATCCCCAAGTACTACGTCAGTTATCCAAACGGATAGTTCTATTGCGGTTCAAAGTTCGGCGGTGTCTAGGCTTAATCCTGATCTCAACATGCCGATGTCTGCGCCTGTACAGACACAACCTATGACGCAAATTATCGCTCCTGGTGTACCTGCATCTGTTACGGTTCAAGTTGCTGCTGGTACGCGTCAGACTGCTCCAATCGAGCCAGGACCTGTCAATCAAGGAAACACTTTCGGCGTTCTAAGAACAGATTCTTCGGGCACTGCTCTTCCTGCGGCTCCAAGGGCATTTAGTGCGCCTGTGGTGCCAGCGCAGCAAGGCAGACTGAGTGCTCCACCCAATATTCAGGCAGCTCCTAGAACAGGAACGGTCGCGGCAGCCCCTATTGGAACTGCACCGGACCCAACGTCAGAGTTTATGAGCCTCCCTGATGGTTCGACGAAAGAACAATACGACTACGCCTTTAACATATTGCGCCAGGCGGACTACGCGCGAGCTGAAAAAGCTCTAAGGATGTTTCTGGATGCCAATGCGTCTGACGTTCTTGCCGGAAATGCGCAATACTGGCTTGGTGAGACCTACTATGTCCGAGGAGATTTTGAGCAAGCTGCCGTCGAGTTTCTCTCTGGTTATCAGACCTATCCGGTCAGCACGAAGGGCCCAGATAATCTCCTGAAACTCGGGCTCTCAATGGCTCAGCTTGGGCAGATAGATGGAGCTTGTACGGCGTTAACACGTCTGGCGACAGAGTATCCGTCTGCTAACGATACGATTCGGCGTCGTGCGCAAACTGAACGAGCGCGACTGAAATGCTCCTAAGATATGCCTTCCGCCGAAAAAGGTCCTAGAGCGTTATCCACAGGGAAGCCGGTTTCACCGGAATCTTTTGCTTGCACAATGGAGTCTTTCGGCCCGGTAGGGGCAGGAGATTCCTTCGCTATTGCGGTCTCTGGCGGCCCAGATAGCATGGCGTTGTGCCGGCTAGCGCATGTATGGGCAGCTGCAAATGGCTCTAAGGTCGTTGGTCTAACCGTTGATCACCAGTTGCGACAGGAAGCCCAAGCTGAGGCACATAGCGTCGGTGGCTGGCTGGCAGACTTTGGAATGAGGCATGAGGTTCTGACATGGACAGAGGGTGCAAAAATAAAGCACCTGGACAGAAGCCATCAAGCAGATGCGCGTGATGCAAGGTTCGAATTGCTATGCCATTGGTGTCAAGAGAATCGTATTGAAGCCCTTATGACCGCCCACCACGCTGATGATCAGGCGGAAACTTTTCTATACAGGTTGATTAGAGGTTCTGGTGTCGACGGATTGGCGGCAATAGCAGCTGAAACAAGTCGTAATGATGTGCGATTGCTAAGGCCGCTCCTCAGTTTCCCAAAAGCAGACCTAGTCGCGACATGCGAACACTTTGGACAAGCTTGGGTGAGTGACCCCAGCAACTATCAGAATTCATTTGCGCGTGTCCGTTTGCGCAAAATTATGGCAGCGTTTGAAGAAGAAGGACTTGAGCGCGACCGTATCCTCAAGACTGTATCGCACATGCAACGTGCTAAGGCAGCCATCGACAGCGCTGTCGACGCTTATATGGAAGCTGGGTCAATCCAGGGTCATTCTGGTTCCGTTCATCTCAATCTAGAGGCACTTTTAGCTGAGCCGAACGAGGTTACACTTCGGGTCCTTGCGCGTTGTATGATGCAAGTATCGGGAGCAATTTATCCGCCCAGGTTCGATAGTTTAGAAGGCCTTTACCAAGCGCTTGGTACCACACTGTGGTCTGATCGAACTCTCCATGGGTGCCAATTACGGTTAAAAGGCGAATATATAGTGGTGTCACAAGAGGATCGAAAACGTTAGAAATAAGACGTTTTTGGGTCTAGTGATCTTAAATTATCTCTTGAACCTTCTTTTGAGAGGTTGCTATTTTACGCGAACCAAATTTTGACTGCTTGCTTTAGGGGTTCTGTGCCCTATTTAATTAGTAAATATTAGTATTCAACGCGTGCCACCGAGCACGCAGTGAAGAGCCAATTATAAGGTTTTGAACAAGTAAAGGGTCGAGAGTGAATATTAATCGTAATTTAGTGCTTTGGGTGATCATCCTGGTTTTGATTGTTGCACTGTACAATCTGTTTCAGGCATCAACTTCAATACCTCAAAGCCGAGAGATTTCTTTTACCGAGTTTATGGCCTCGGTTGAAGGTAACGAGGTTAATAGCGTTACGATCCAGGGCAATAATATCACGGGGAAAACGCGCGACGGCACACCTTTTCAGACATACGCCCCAGAAGATCCATCTCTTGTTCCATCGCTTCGCGCCAATGGTGTTGATATTAAAGCAGTCCCTCGGTCCGATGGTGAGACGACATTGTTGAGCATTCTGATTTCATGGTTCCCTATGCTTCTCTTAATTGGCGTATGGATTTTCTTTATGCGCCAGATGCAGGGCGGTGGCGGCAAGGCCATGGGCTTCGGGAAATCTAAAGCTAAGCTGCTTACCGAAAAACAAGGCCGCGTGACCTTTGATGATGTTGCAGGAATTGATGAGGCTAAACAGGAATTAGAAGAAGTTGTCGAATTCCTTCGCGATCCTGGAAAATTTCAGCGCCTTGGCGGAAAGATTCCAAAAGGTGTGCTTCTCGTGGGCCCTCCGGGCACCGGCAAGACACTACTCGCGCGCTCTATTGCCGGTGAAGCTGATGTTCCATTCTTTACGATTTCTGGTTCAGACTTCGTAGAAATGTTCGTTGGTGTGGGTGCGAGCCGTGTTCGCGACATGTTCGAGCAGGGTAAGAAAAACTCACCGTGCATTATATTTATCGATGAAATTGATGCAGTTGGCCGTCATCGCGGTGCCGGGCTGGGCGGTGGGAACGATGAACGCGAACAGACATTGAACCAGTTGCTGGTTGAGATGGATGGGTTCGAAGCGAATGAGGGTGTAATTCTTATCGCGGCAACAAACCGCCCAGATGTTTTGGATCCAGCGTTGCTACGCCCAGGCCGTTTTGACCGTCAGGTTGTAGTCCCTAACCCAGATGTTTTGGGCCGCGAGAAAATCCTAAAAGTTCATACTCGTAAGACGCCTGTTTCACCAGATGTTGACCTGAAGGTTATCGCGCGGGGTACGCCAGGGTTCTCGGGCGCTGATTTAGCTAACTTGGTAAACGAAGCGGCTTTGTTGGCAGCAAGAAAAGCTAAGCGTGTCATTTCAATGCTTGAGTTCGAAGAGTCCAAAGACAAGGTCATGATGGGCGCGGAACGCCGGTCCATGGTGATGACAGAAAACGAGAAAAGGCTTACTGCTTATCATGAAGCTGGGCACGCGTTGATCATGTTGCACGCTGAAGGGCACGACCCTCTGCATAAGGTTACTATCATTCCACGTGGTCGGGCGCTTGGCTTAACGATGTTTCTTCCTGAACGGGATAAGTACAGCCAATCCCAAATGGAATTGAAGGCGATGATCGCTAGCTTGTTTGGCGGACGCGTGGCTGAAGAAATGATATTTGGAATTGATCACGTAACGACTGGCGCTTCAGATGACCTTAAACGGGCAACTGATATTGCGCGCCGTATGGTTACTGAATTCGGGTTCTCTGAGAAACTTGGTCCACTTCGGTACACCCCTGACCAAGAAGAGGTTTTCCTGGGTCACTCTGTGGCACAACAGAAAAACGTTTCTGATGCGACCGCAGAATTAATTGACCAAGAAGTTCGCCGATTTGTTGAAGAAGGTGAGGCAGCTGCGCGTGTCATTCTTGAAGAATACAAAGGTGATCTCGAGATTGTAGCTAAGGGGCTACTAGAATACGAAACACTGTCTCGCGAAGAGATAGAGGCCTTGTTGAGAGGTGAAAGTATCGACAAGTCGGATAAGCCGACAACGCGTCAACGTCCTCCAGGCAGAAGAACGTCCGTGCCAGAGACTGATAGCAGTAGCGAAGAAATAGACCCGGGTGGACTTGAGCCGGAACCGCAACCGAACTCGTGACAATCATTGTTACCGGCTTACCTGCGCCGAATAAGTTAGATCGTGTTCGAGCTAGAGATCTGTATTGCATTCCGCGTTCTATTTCGACTGGCGCAGTTGCGACAGCCCTTATTGAAGCAGGGCATGCACTGCCATTTTCTGGCGCTGGAAGCGCTTATGCGGCCGTAGAGCTAGTCATTCGTCAAGGTGAAGACATAGCTCGCCACACTGCTTCCGTCACGGCGTTCAATCCTTGGCGACAAATTATAAAGTCAGAACTTCAAGAACGCCTGTCCGGATTGATTATGGCGATATCTCAGCCGCGAGGAGGGTTTTCTGATATCCAGATGGATGAGCCTGTAATTATGGGTGTCGTCAATGTCACGCCAGATAGTTTCTCTGATGGAGGTAATCATGCGAGTTCGGATGCGGCAGTAGCCTATGCCATATCGTTAGCAGAGTCTGGCGCGGCTCTTCTTGATATTGGAGGGGAGTCGACACGCCCAGGGGCAAGCCCGGTTGACCCTAGCATTGAGCAGAAAAGAGTTATTCCAGTTGTCAGAGCATTGGCAGAGAAGTCCTTTACTGTGTCAATAGATACCCGCAATGCATCTACGATGGCTGCTGCTTTAGATGTCGGCGCGAAGATTGTTAATGATGTTACGGCCTTAACCGGTGACCCTGAAGCAGTTGCAGAGGTTGGTAAGCGCGGTGCATCTGTTGTCCTTATGCACATGCAGGGAAACCCTCAGACGATGCAGGTCGCTCCTGAATATTCAAACGTATTGGTGGATGTATTTGATTTCTTAGACCTCAGAATTTCTGCATGCTTAAGCGCTGGGTTAGAAATTAATCAGATATGTGTCGACCCTGGCATTGGATTCGGTAAATCGGATGGGGGTAATCTAGACCTCATCGATTCTTTGGGGCTCTTTCAGGGGCTAGGGTGTCCTGTAATGATTGGTGCATCTCGGAAAAGCTTTATTGGGCGGCTCAGCGGAGAAGAAACCCCCACGAAAAGGTTAGCCGGGTCGATTGCAGCTGCTATAGCGGGGGTTATTGGAGGTGCAAAAATTTTACGTGTTCACGATGTTAAAGAGACCCGTCAGGCACTGACTGTGTGGAGGTCACTCGGCCTGAGATAGATAAGTTCCTTGATTGAGGCCGGGGTATAGGCGAAGAAAAGCCTTACAGTATTACTCAATCGGAATAGAGGGGGGGAGCCAGCGCGATGACGATCAAATTTCTATTTGGGACAGATGGTGTGCGTGGAACTGCCAATAGAGACCCCATGACCGCAGATATGGCATTAAAGCTAGGTATGGCGGCGGGACACACGTTCACGCGTGGTAAACACCGCCACACCGTGGTGATTGGAAAAGATACGCGGCTGTCCGGTTATATGCTTGAGCCAGCTTTGACAGCGGGGTTCATAGCCGTTGGCATGGATGTTGTTTTGGTAGGACCAATACCGACGCCGGGTATAGCAATGCTTACCAGGTCTCTCCGCTGCGACATTGGAGTTATGTTGTCTGCGTCACATAATCCATTTGAAGATAACGGCATAAAGCTCTTTGGTCCCGACGGTTTTAAACTTTCTGATGCCATTGAGTCTGATATTGAATCTCTCATTGCGGGGGGAACAGAACACCTGAGGGCTGAGCCGGACCGTCTCGGCCGGGCTCAGCGCCTTGATAATGGGACGGGCGCAGTCCGTTATATTGAATTTGTAAAAAATACGTTTCCTCGAAGCCTACGACTGAATGGTCTGAAGGTCGTCTTGGATTGTGCGCATGGCGCTGCGTACAAAGTGGCGCCGTCTGTATTGTGGGAACTGGGTGCAGAAGTAATCCCAGTTGGTGTTAGCCCAGATGGCTTTAATATAAATAAGGACTGCGGTTCGCTCTATCCTAATGTCATCGCTGAAAGAGTTAGAGCGTCAGGTGCTGATTTTGGGATGGCGCTCGACGGAGATGCGGACCGTATTGTCGTTTGCGACGAGCAGGGCAATATCATCGATGGTGATCAGATCCTTGCAGCTATTGCGCGGCGTTGGCAAAAAACTGGTGAATTGGCTGGTTCAGGTGTCGTGTCTACGGTCATGAGTAACTTAGGTCTAGAACGCTATCTGGAAAGCGTTGGCCTAACCTTAGAGCGTACACAGGTCGGAGACCGTTACGTTTCAGAAAAAATGGAGGCAGGGGGCTATAATCTTGGCGGGGAGCAATCTGGCCACATTATTTTGGGGAGCCATTCCACCACTGGTGATGGACTTATGGCCGGCTTGCAATTGTTAGCCTCGCTTGTAGAAACGGGAGAGAAGGCGAGTGACCTGTTCCACTCGTTTGATCCTGTTCCACAAACCCTAAAGAACGTGCGCCTTAGTGACTTTGCTAAGGCGCA
>Ga0302118_10000850_pt1 | contig 14873 bp, 14 predicted proteins | sample AG5_331_MG_FD_203126 | JGI IMG/M metagenome (GOLD analysis project Ga0302118, IMG submission 203126) | Marine microbial communities from Western Arctic Ocean, Canada - AG5_33.1 | ecosystem: Environmental > Aquatic > Marine > Oceanic | place: Canada: Western Arctic Ocean | collected 2017-10-01 | reverse complement strand
ACCTGTCGAAACTACCGCATTTAACACTTTGGTCCTCTTAGTCAGCGGCTTGCTGATGGCTTACTCACGTAACTTGCTGCAGAAAAACAAATTTACGCAGGGACGCAGATGGCTTGGATTTTCTATCCTGTTGGGGACATTCTTTTTAATATCTCAAGGCTATGAGTGGGTTCAGTTGATAAAATATGGATTGACTATCTCATCCAGCGTGTACGGCGGTTTGTTCTATTTAATTATTGGCGCACACGGATTCCATGTGATTGGAACACTGGCGTTTTTGATATATGCGTGGAAGCGTTTGGGAGCATCGGTTAATCCGATCACCCCTGAAGGACTTTTACCGGTTCAACTGTTGTGGTATTTTGTTGTCTGTGTCTGGCCGGTTCTTTATGTACTGGTTTATTTGTAGTGATTCTCTCAAAACAATTAAAGACTTGCTAAGTTATAAAATATAATCTAAAAATATTATGGCTCAATTTATGCTATTCCTGCTTGTTTTAAGTTTTAGTCTTATCCCCGGAATTGCAAAGGCATGCTCTGTTTGCTTTTCCGGAAGAGAGGAAAGTCTAGAAGCATATTATCTAACTACAATTTTCCTTACTCTGCTTCCGCTTATAATGCTTGCCTCAATCGGCTTCTGGCTTTATAGACAACACCAAAAAGCCGCATAATTTTTCTCAACATAAATTCTCATGAATGTACTCAACAGATCCGGAAAAACACTCCTTTTTCTAACTGTTCTTTTTTTGAGTATCTTTTCCCTTCAGGCAGGAGAACTGCGTCCGTCCGGACTTATTTTTAATGATTACCCAGGTTCCACAGTTGTAGTGATTGACAAGTCGGCATGCCGGTTGATGGTCTACAAATTTCAGGAATCATGGGAAATGGACCAGGTTTTCCCCTGTACAACTGGAAAAGTAGACGGTGATAAATTCTATGAAGGAGATCTTAAAACACCTATCGGAATTTATTGGCTGAATCAGGCATGGGCAGGATGGGAACTAGCACAGTATTACGGTAATGTAGCTAACGTGTACGGTACAGGAGCTTTTGAAGTAAGTTACCCAAATTATTATGATCAAGTTGTTGAACGTAAAGATGGTAACGGCATCTGGATTCATGGAACCACAAAGGGCAACCCTATCCCTACGCGCGGTTGTATTTCGGTCAGCAACAATGACTTCCTTGAACTGACACACTCTGTTGAATTGGGAGACACTGCAGTGATTATTGAAGAAAAGGTCTCCTTTTCTTCAAGTGAAGAAATTGACCTTGAGCAGCAAACTTTATTAGGAACCATAGAGTCATGGCGGAGAGCCTGGGAAGAGAATGATACTGAAAATTACCTTTCATATTATTCAGATAATTTTCTTAGTGAGAAGTGGAATGCGAGTACCTGGCGTGAACACAAACTTAATGTAAATACTCAAAACGAAAGACGTCGAGTTCTTATAAATGATCTGTCAGTCCTGAAGAGCAAGAATATTTACCACATTCGTTTTGTACAGACCTATACATCTTCTACTCTCAACGATGTCGGTTTCAAGAACCTCTATCTCATCAAAGAGGCAGACGGTCTTAAAATCGTCAGTGAAAACTGGACTCCGTTAAAACAGTACTCTGCCAGCCCTGCATTTCAATATGCGTATAAGGAGTCTCCTCAAAATTCAATGTGATCCTTAAGTCACAGTTTGTTTAACTCTTCATTCGATTTTCTATTATATCTCCTTTCTTTCTCTAGACCTGTTCTATAATCTGCGGAAGTATTTCATAAGTGATAAAGCATCAGGTATACCAGTACACCTGTAACTGAAACATATAACCAGAGAGGTAATGTTACTCTGGCAATTTTAGGATGCTGGTTAAAATTACCCGTTGCTGCATAATAGACCGTCGTCAGAACCAGTGGTAAAACAACTGCTGAAAGTGAAATGTGTGAAATTAAGATAAAAAAGTACAAAGGTCGTATCCAACCTTCTCCCTGAAATAACGTGTCGCCGTGAAATGTGTGGTAAGTGAGATAACTGATTAAAAATAAAAAAGAGAAAGTTAAGGCACTCACCATCATTTTTATGTGACGAGTTTGGTTACCCTTCCTGATCGCCAGATAACCTAAAATAAGACAGCTCGCGCTCATAGAGTTAAGCAAAGCGTTAACTGCAGGCAGAAAGCTCAGATCAAGAGAATTTTCTTCTGGCGCAGGCTCTCGAAGGTAAATCAACCAAAACAAATATAAAATAATTCCAGCCGAGAGTATTACTATCGAACTGAGAACAGTCCTGTTGGAAAATGGAATAGTCATAGTTTTTCCTTTTTAAGATGAATATCTGCTAGGACGTAAAATAATAATCCTGTTAAGGTTGCCGCAATTGCAGTATGCAATGCTGAAACAGGCGCAGGCACACGTAAAACGGCGTTTAGAATACCAACACATATTTCCAGGAGTATCAGGAAAACAATGCTGAATCCATGCACCTGATAACCATGCCTGTTCTTCAGCCAGAACCACGACATCAGCATCAGCGTCAACCCACCGCTCAGAGCAATCAGTCGATGCAGCATGTGAATCAATTCATTTGCAAAGACAGGCAGGAATCGTCCCTGAAATTCTGGAGGTGCCGGAGCTAAAACATGTCCCTCTATTCCTGACCAGGCCGAAATGTCAGTTCCGCTCATACCAAATGTGAGAACACTTCCCTCGTGACATCCCGGAAATGCCTCACAATGAGTTCCGGAAGAAGTCGTGCTGTTATAACCTCCTGAAGTAATCATTATTAAAAGCACAGCCAGCATCCATATCAGTTGCCTTTGTAATGGTACTTTAGTTTTTGATGAAATTACGGCATAGTATCCCACAGATTTTGACGTAATTTCATCCGTCTGCTTAAAAGTGACTCTTGTCAAATAAACCAGAATCCCAAACAGAATGTTCCCTCCCAACAGGTGAAGAGTCACGATCGGCGGCCAGAGTACCATGGTTACCGTCAGAGCTCCTAAAATACCCTGGACACATACTATAATTAGGCTGGTGACTGCAAGTTTTCGCTGTTTGAAATATGCAGGTTGCAAAAACGTTACAAAGGTGATGGCAATAATTAAAACTCCTAAAAAGGTGGCGGTGAATCGGTGGCCTGTCTCCAATGCGATTTCAAATCCATCCGGAGGGATCAGTTGACCGTGGCAAAGCGGCCAGTCAGGACAGGATAACCCCGCATTTTTCAAACGCACATAAGCGCCAAAAGGAATCAACGGCCAAGTCATAATTGTTGCTCCAAGGCATAATAATTTCATCATTTATTTCTACTCTTTTATTAAAATTTCTGCTTAAATCTGCAATTAATTATGACAATCTTAGGCCTGAAAATCAAGTTTCTGACGAAGCTGATTCAACACTAAATTCGCGCCTGCCTTGCTGCTCTTTCCAACCCTGACAATTTTTCAATCTTGACAAATATGAGTGAGCTGATTTATGCCGGGCTTTTAACAATTAAGCTGATTTTAGCTCAAGATTTTTCTGTGTCTGCCGATAATAAATGCAGAAGTACAAGTTTAGTCTGCACAATGTATCCAGCATGGAGATAACAAAACGTGCACGCTCATTTTCTCAGGCCATTTTTGGAAGGATTACAAAATGTATCATCAGAATGTTGACACAAAATTACAGAAACGAATTCAGTCCAAAGAATTTGACGAATCCGTTGATCAGGCAGTACGTTCATTCATGTACGATTTGGATTTTATGCTTTTGGAAGAACAGCATGCTTGCTCAAGCCTCAACTATACCTGCATTCAGGAAGATGCAGTTGTAAAGTGGGTGAACCCTGTTTGAGTAAAAGGCGGGATGTTTTTACGGATTAGTTAGGTATCATTTACGGTTATTTGGAATTCACGCACTCAGTGAGAAAGAATCATTCTGTTTCTGAACCGTGCGTGAAGGAGCAGGTATGACACAGTCCGGTAGAATTATTTCAAAAACAACTCCGCGGTTATCCAGCAGATTGCATCCACGAATAGTTCCTCCATGCGCTTCTATAAGTTGCTTTCCTATTGACAGTCCCAGACCAGTCCCCATTAACTTGCCTTCTGTTTGAAAAGATTGAAACAGATTAGCAATAATCGAATCCGGAATTGGGCTTCCATTATCAACAATTTGAATTTTTAGTTCACGCATACTTTGTGGAATAAAGCGAACTTCTATCTGAGCTGGTTTTCCATCTTTAGTAACAGGCGTATCCTGAAATTTCTCCCACGAATTTTTGATAAGATTCACAATCACACGAATTATCTTTCGTCCGTCAAAGCGCAGTAGAAAAGCAGGTTGTCCTGCAGGAACACGATAATGCAAAGGGAAATTCTCGATAAAGCCAAGTTGAGATTCAATTTGCTCCTGAAACTCATCCAGTTGATATATTTCCGGACGAATCTCCATCCTGCCTGATGCAAAATCCAGAATATCTGTGGTGAGTCCTGTGACGTTGTTAGAAGAATTTTTTATCCTGCGGATGTAGGTTAAAGCCTGAACCACCTCCATTGCCTGTATACGATCCTTGTCCAATATTTTTATCAGCAAAGTCGCAAAACTTGAAATGGAGCCGTTTGCGTTGCGGATGTCGTGACCAAATTCAGCAACTGTATTACCTAATTCAACCAAGCGTTGCTCCTTCTTTTTTGCCAGTTGCAGGTCTGTCACAGTTTGTTGAAGTGTCAGTTTTGAGTCTTCCAGCTCTTCCACATTTTGTGCTAACTCATCCTGCATTGACTGGAAACGTGTCCAAAGTTCTTCCAGGACTCCGATTCGCTGCCCGATTAGTGTACTTGCATCAGAGATTTGCGGACTATATAAATCACCTGTTTCATTTTCACGTCTATATTTAACAAAGTGTTGACACAGAACATCGACCTGATCCGTAATGAGACGCGTTTGTTTGTAAACCAGCAAAGCAACGATCAACAGAGCGACACTTCCACTGATCAACAAACGTATCCAAAAAGGTTTTTTTGCAAAAGGTGAAATATCCTGGGTTACAATCAAAATCCCTTGAGTTCCATCTTTACCAACCGGTATCTGGAATGAAACCTTATTGCCTATTTGACTGAGAAATTCCGTCTTATCTTTTTGGGGAATAATTTCATTTGTGCTAATTATTTCCTGAATGCGATAATCAAGCTGCGTTACTCCCTTATATTTTTGAGTCAGCAGCTTCTCAATTTTTGTAGAACTGTCACTGCCTTCGAGCATCAACTCACTAACATTTGCTGCTAATAAATTGAGTTCATGCAGTGTTTTTAAAGGAAGAGTTGGAGTACTTAAAGAAGAGAGGGGGAGAAACGAACTCAGGTAAAAGGTTACAGTAAAAATAAAAATTGCAAGTAAACCAAAATGTGATCTTTTTAGCCTTGATTCATCCAGTTTTTTTTCTGGTCTATCTTGCTTTATAGTTCTTTTTGAAGCAAGTGCAGCTCTCCGTATTTTAATTTTCTTGGGAACTTTATGCTGGTTTCTAAGCGTGACTTTATTAAGAGTATGAATCATATTATCCATTCTGCATAAAAAATCGCTAGAGGGTTTCCATTAAAGGATCACTAAATTATTTTACACATCCATGTGAAAATTATTAGTTATTTAATGATCAGTAGTGCTAATAAAACATCTGTTCTAGAAGTTGTCTGATTGGTTATATGTTAAATCACAAGGCATTGCAAGTACTTATTTATAAAATAATTGATTTTATATGCTTTTTTTTGATTGAGTATATACTTAATTAAAATTTATCTAATAATTATAGTAACTTGCAAATACATTGATAACTTATATAATTTATCATAAAAAAGCATATATTTCAGGAATTTGAGTATTTAGACAATATTTACTCATTTGAATTATAAGTTCCATAACTGCTCTTTTTTGCCTAAAACACGCGGTAATTTTATTTTTATATTCTGACTTACATCATTACATGCCCATATAATGATATATCTTGCTTTTATCAAGCAGATCACATATAATTTTTCGAGTGTCTAAAAAAATGTTCTTTTGAAGACAGTCAAATTTATTTCAACCATTCACAAAACAAACAAGGTAGTATGAAAAGGGAGTATCAAGACATGCAAGAAGGAGTCAAGCAGATGGAAACAGGCAAAAAAGATTATAAAGTAGCAGACTTAACACTGGCGGAATTAGGCCGTAAAAGCATCACCATGGCAGAACACGAAATGCCGGGACTGATGATGCTTCGAGAAGAATATAAGAATAGTAAACCGCTTGTAGGCGCACGGATAACCGGCTCATTGCACATGACAGTAGAAACCGCGGTTTTGATTGAGACTCTGGTCGATCTGGGTGCAGAAGTACGCTGGTCTTCGTGTAATATTTTTTCAACGCAGGATGAAGCAGCCGCGGCAATGGCGGAAGCGGGAGTTCCGGTATTTGCCTGGAAAGGTGAATCCGAAGAAGAATACTGGTGGTGTCTGAAGCAGACTTTGGAATGGCCTGAAGGAAATGGTCCTAATATCCTCCTGGATGATGGCGGTGATCTAACCGGCTACGTTCATGAAACACGTCCGGATTTACTCTCAGGACTTAAAGGTGTTTCGGAAGAAACAACAACCGGAGTTCATCGACTGGAGCAAATGGAACGTCAGGGATTGCTTAAGTTACCTGCATTCAATGTAAATGATTCTGTTACTAAAAGTAAATTTGATAATTTGTACGGATGCCGTGAATCACTTATTGACGGGATCAAACGTGCTACAGATGTGATGATTGCCGGTAAAATCGCTGTTGTCGCAGGTTATGGAGATGTTGGTAAAGGTTCCGCACAATCACTGCGGGGGCAAGGTGCTCGAGTACTTGTGACTGAAATTGACCCGATTTGTGCATTACAAGCAGCAATGGAAGGTTATCAAGTTGTTACTATGGAAGATGCCGCCTCAATTGGTGATATCTTTGTAACCACAACAGGCTGTTCCGATATCATTTGTCGTGAGCATATGGATGCCATGAAAGATCAGGCAATTGTGTGTAACATAGGTCATTTTGATACAGAAATTCAGGTTTCTTCCTTGAACAATGATTCTTCACTAAAAAAGATCAATATCAAGCCACAGGTTGATCAGTATGTCTGGCCTGATGGGAAACGAATGATTTTGCTTGCAGAAGGACGTTTGGTTAACTTAGGTTGTGCAACAGGACATCCTGCTTTTGTAATGTCAAACAGTTTCACAAACCAGGTGATGGCTCAAATCGACCTCTGGGAAAAAGGTGAAGATTATGAAAACAAGGTTTATGTCCTTCCAAAAATTCTGGATGAAAAAGTTGCCCGTTTCCATTTAGGTAAATTAGGGGTGAAGTTAACCACCCTGAGTGAAAAACAGGCAAAATATTTGGATCTTCCAATTGAAGGGCCTTATAAGTCCAATCACTACCGTTATTAAGAGGTTTTTTGTCGTTACGGCTTTTAAACTTTAAGAGCAACAATTTTTTGTTATTTGGACTTGGCTTTGTACTCCTGCTGTTGGTCAGCGGATGCGGGGCAAAGCCCATCTCTCTCATGAATGCCCCTCTGGACACAGGTCTGGAGGCTCCTATCAAACCTACTCCTGAAGAACTAAGGACTTCCAAGTCATTCGTTGCATTTGTCCCTGTACAATTTTCTGAAAACCTTTCACGCTATCATAAAGCGCTCAGTGTAAGTTTTGTACAATCTGTACTCGAGGAACACGGTGACCTTAAAATTATTGACGACGTCAGGGTTGAGAGGGCGTTGAACAGCAGTCAGTTTGCGCCACTGAGAACATCACTCGAGAAAAATAAATTACGTAGAATTGATGACGAACTGATAAGTCAGACCATTGAATTAGGTAAATGGCTGCGTGTACGTTACATTGTTTTGATGAGTGTGCAGTCTAGTCCAAGAAAAGTTTCATCAACAGAATGGAGCACCTATATCAGCTTCAGGATTTACCGAGTTGAGGATCCTGTAAAGAATGAAATGAACCATGAGTTCACATATGTTTTTTCTGAGTCAAGTGATCTTTGGGAAGAAGTTGGAGGTCTCGTTCGGGGGCGTTTCCCACTTGGAGGTTTTATTGTCGAGTCACGTGCTAATCGGCTCTACGTCAGAGTAAATTTGGGACGACTTAGCCGGATAACAGAGGATCAGGTTTGCAAAATTTTCCGCAGAGTTGTAAAAGAAAAGAAAGGGTCAAACGGAAAAGCGATCACCAGCATTGAGTTTGATCGAATAGGCCACTTAAAATTATTCAATGTACAGGAGGATTTTTCGTGGGGAATAGTTCCTTCAAATTTTAGAACCGCCATTCTGAATGGTGATGCAGTCCGCTGTTATTGACAATGTCTGAGCAGTTGCTTTTAGACAAAAAAATAATCCGCCAAACAGTCCTGAAGCAACGTCGCGCATTTACTGTCGCAGAGAAAACTCCTGCAGAGCAACGGATGTTGAATTTTCTGCAAGGTTGGGAAGTTTTCAGGCAGGCAGAAACAATCCATATTTTCATCTCCAAAACAGACGAGCCAGACACCGCCCTAATTATTGAGTCCGCCTGGGAATCCGGAAAAACGGTCGCTGTCCCTTGTGTACTCCCAGACACGTTTGAACTCTTTCATTCACAACTTAAATCATTTGAGAATTTATGTTCTGGACCTTTAGGTGTTTTAGAACCTTCCCCCAAAGTAAGAATTGCGATGACTCCGGAAAGTTTTGATCTTGTCATAATTCCCGGAGTTGCTTTTGACAGACATGGAGGAAGGCTCGGTTACGGGAAAGGTTATTACGACAGATTCCTGGAGCAGACAGGTGCTTTCCGTTTAGCGATAGCGTTTGATTTTCAAGTTATTGAAAAAGTTCCGACTGAAAAGCACGATGTGATGATGAATGGAATTTTAACGGAAGCCGGAATTATTGAAGTAAATAATTGAGAACTGCTAATCCCGTAATTTCATTGCGGGATAGATTAATCTCCATTCTTGCTGAAAAAAACCAAAAATGAAAAAATGGCTAATTGTTTTTATTTCCTTATCCGCAATTACGGCAACCGCAATTTTTCAATATCAGTCTATCCTGACCAACTACGCGGAATTTTATACAGTCAATAATGCCACTTCCGGTGCAGATGCGATTGTGATCCTCTCTGGCGGGAAAGCTACCAGAATACCTCATGCCTTAAACCTTTTCTCTGAAGATTATGCGTCACGCCTGTTGTTGACAGATGAAAAAAAGATGAACGTGCGCTTCGCACATCTTTTTGCAACAAATGAGGAAATTGCACAGGCGATGATTGATGAACTAAAACTAAATGTACCAATCATCACTGTACCTTCTCTCAAAGGCGGGGCAACATCTACATTTGACGAAGCTTATGATCTCAGAAAATTTAGCGAAACAGCGGGTTTTAAGCGACTGATTTTAGTTACAGACGCATTTCATACGCGGAGAGCATATCATGCGTTTCAAACAGTATTTTCCGGATCAGAGATACATCTGGAAATGTCTGCAGCTAAAAATGATATTTTCAATGAATCAAACTGGTGGACTTCAGATCAGGGAATTTCCGCTTACGTTTTAGAAAGCATTAAATACCCTGTTTACCTGCTTTCATCCAGAAATGCTGCCTTTATCCGTAATGACTGATGCCTGAAAGAGCACTCTCTATCCGACCTTTTCAAACAACAGACGAGGCTGCCATAGTTTCACTCTGGCAACTCTGCGAACTAACTGTTCCATGGAACAATCCCTATAAAGATATTGCCAGAAAGTTGAAAGTTCAACCCGAATTATTTTTGGTCGGTATGCTGGACAGCTTTTTAACCGCATCAGTAATGGGCGGATATGACGGTCACAGGGGCTGGATTAATTATTTGGCTGTACATCCGGATTTTCAGGGTCAAGGTTACGGACGGCAAATGATGGAAAACGTCGAAGACAAATTACGAAAAACAGGTTGCCCCAAAATCAATTTGCAGATTCGCTCAGGGAACGATAAAATAAAGGGCTTCTACCAGAAACTGGGGTTTACTGATGACAGAGCCCTCAGTCTGGGAAAGAGACTTGAAGAAGATCATTCATAAAACTAAATCTATGAATACGAAATTAAACTCATGCTACTAATAAGTTATGCCTGAATTGCTATTAATTGCCCTTTATATTACTGGAGGACTGGTTATGCTTTATTTTGGAGCAGACTGGTTGGTAAATGGTGCAATAACTCTGTCATTGCACTTTGGATTAAGTCCTTTGATCGTCGGACTGACTGTTGTGGCACTGGGAACAAGTGTTCCGGAGGCACTCGTCAGTGTACAGGCGGCAATCGGACATCAGGGTGGAATTGCGGTAGGCAATGTTGTTGGTTCAAATATCCTTAACATAGCAATGATTCTGGGACTTTCTGCCTTGATCAATCCGTTGAAAGTTAATTCACACATAGTCAAAGCAGATGTTCCACTTTTGGTAGGAGCAACTTTTATGTTGGTTGTTTTACTGGAGGATTTTCATATTTCACGCATGGAAGGAGCATTTTTACTGTTGTGTATTGCGGGTTATGTAGTTGGCAATATCATGACCGTCAAGAAATCAACTCCGGAAGAGAACAAATTAGAGGGTCTGGAAGTTCCGAAAGATACAGGAAAAACTCTTTGGCGTGACATTGCACTGTTGATCGTTGGAATTATAACCTTAGGTTTTGGCTCTAATTTTCTGGTTAAAGGAGCAGTAGACCTTGCCCGAATCTGGGGACTGAGCGAAGCTTTAATCGGTCTGACCATTGTCTCAATCGGTACAGGCACTCCGGAATTGGCAACAGCACTGATGGCAGCTTACCGGAAGAGTGCCGACCTTGCGATCGGTAATGCGGTTGGCTCAAATCTTTTCAACATCATGTTTGTGCTGGGACTTGCCGGACTCGTTGCGCCGCTGGATGCCAAAGGGATTAACTCCACTGACCTTTATGTGATGCTTGCTGTGACGATCCTGTTGATTCCTACCGTTTGGACAGGCCGTGTTCTTGACCGTAAAGAGGGTTTCCTGTTTCTAGCTATTTATATAGGCTACCTGTATTATTTGTGGCCTGCCTGAGTTGTAAATTATTTTTCTTTGTATTCTATGATGATCTAGTAAAACTGCTGAAACAGTGTCATTTGGAGCGAAGCGAGAAATCTTGTACGATCAACCATCCTAATATCATTAAGATTTCACCATACTGTCGAAATGACATAATTTTACGTATGCAGCTGATATTTATTCTTGACCAAGACAGTCCTACTTGATGCTACTGTTTAGACCGCTCCAAGGCCTGATCCAGATCAGCAATGAGATCCTCAACGCATTCAATTCCTATCGAAAGACGAATCACTTCAGCTCCGGCACCGGCAGTGATGAGTTGTTCCTCAGAGAGTTGACGGTGAGTAGTCGAAGCAGGATGCAGAATCAGGGAGTGGGTATCACCAATGTTAGCGACATGACTAAACAGTTCTACCGTCTCGAGCATTTTTAAACCGCTTTCATAGCCACCTTTGACGCCAAAAGTAAAAACAGAACCTGTCCCGTCCGGTAAATATTTTTTTCCCAGTTCATAGTAAGGACTGGACTCGAGTCCTGCATGAGAAACCCATTCTACTTGATGATGTTTTTCAAGAAATAGTGCAACTTCCAAAGCATTTGAGCAGTGCCGTTCAATACGCAAAGGCAGAGTTTCAATACCGTTGAGCGTTATCCAAGCATTCATAGGAGATTGTGAACAGCCCAAATCACGTAGACTGATGGCATGACTGTACATGGTGTAAGCAAGGTCACCAAAAGTTTCCGCAAAAGTAAGTCCGTTATATTCCGGAGAAGGTTCGCTTAAACTTGGATATTTGGAATTTCCCAGCCAAGGGAATTTACCTGAATCTATGACAACTCCTCCAAGAGCATTTCCCTGTCCGGATAGAAATTTTGTTGTAGAATGCACCACTATGTCAGCACCCCATTCAAGTGGTTGACTCAAAAACGGTGTGGCCATCGTGTTGTCAACAACCAGCGGAACTCCTGCTTCGTTTGCCACTTTAGCTATTGCTTCCAGGTCAGCCACCACTCCGCCTGGATTAGCAAGATTTTCTATAAATATTGCCCGTGTTTTTTCAGTGACTGCTCTCCTGAAATCGTCCGGATTGTCTGTATCCACAAAGACCGCGTTCCAGCCAAATTTACGATAGCTTTTACCCATCAAATTGATCGTACCCCCATAAAGTTTGTTGGCAACAATCACCTCCATTCCCGGTGCCATTAAGGGAAATAGGGCCAGTGTTTCCGCAGCGTGTCCGGAAGAAGTCACTGTTCCGCCGCGTCCGCCTTCCAGCGTAGCAAGTTTTTCTTCTAGTGCTGCTACTGTGGGATTGGTTAAACGAGAATAAATAAAGCCTGGTGCTTGCAGATTGAAGAGCGAAGCTGCATGGTCTGCATCATCAAATACATATGAGGAAGTTTGATAAATTGGAAAAGATCTCGCACCTGTTGTCGGATCAGGAGCAGTTCCGGCATGGACTGCAAGTGTATTAAATCCATATTGTGGATGCAGTTTTCTCATTTAAGCCTCCTCCTACGATTGCTGATAACTCCTGTGTTAATTCCGCTCCAGCCAAGTTCTCCAAAAAGTCGGGCGTATTCTATTTTTGGACAGCGATCCATCACCACCTGTAAACCGGCTTCTTCGGCAAGTTTCGCAGCCTCATTGTTAACAATTTCCAACTGCATCCAAAATACTTTCGCCCCAATCTTAATTGCCTCTTCAACCAGTTCAGGTGCTTCATGTGCAGGACGAAACATATCCACCATGTCCACAGCTACGGGTAGTGACGTCAGATCCGGAAATACTTTTTCTCCACATATTTCTTTTCCAACTGAGCCTGGATTAACCGGAATCACCATGAAACCCTTTTGCAACAAATATTTCATGGCAAAATTGCTGGGACGGTTCCACGTCGCACTTGCTCCAACCATTGCAATGCTGTTTACATTATTGAGAATATCGCGGATATAAGAATCAGGATATGAACTGTGATCCAGGAAAGTAGAATGGGGCATGAATAATAATCTTAATGAATAAGGTTGAGTACATTTGTTTGCTCACTTTAGCAGAATTAAAACCCATCCTGCAAGCAATTTCAATGTTCCGCAAGAGCCCTGGCTTGTACTCGTGAACAACTGAATAATTGCACGATTCAAGCTACTTGCTTTTAAAAGCAAGGCTGAAAGCAAGTTCAGCAGAACTCTTATAGCAATTATCAGCTGTGATCGTCAGGCCTCAAATATCGTTTCAAAACCGGAAAATACAACACTAATCACTGCCAAATCATATCTACAAAAGAACCGGTCCCATCCCATTTTTTGGTCATTGCCGCAGATTTGCTGTTGTCCACTCTCTGCGAAAGTACACTAAAACTTTTCTTCTCTGGAGCAACGATAATCCAGGAAATGCTAAGCAGCACAAGAGCAATGAGTATTATGACTTTCCAACTTTTCATACTACCTCCCGAACACGAAGTGTAGTTGAAATAAATTAACTTAAAACGCAGTTAAACAGAAAGACGATTGCTCACAACTGATTCGCTGACTGAAAGGCGATCAGCAATCACCTCTCCTACTATTATTCTATACCTCCTGTTACTGGAATCAACTAGTAGATTTACTTAAATTAAAACTCTTTAGAAGCTTCACTGTTAAACTAAATAAAAGTTTTAAAAATGATGAACTGGAAATGAATTTAAAAATAAACTCCATTTAAGATTTCAGGAAACCTTAGAAATATTGAATAATAACTCAGCAGTTACAGTACAAAACATTCTGAAGATTTATAGGAATGTTTTGCTCATTTCTATATGAAGAATAAGTTTGATTTCAACTGGAATGAGATAGACGTGTGACCGCTGAAGAAAATGTTTTCATCCAGTCCAGACGCATTTTTCCATTTGGTGTATATACCCTACTTTCATTTTCAGTAATGCTAACTTCTTCCAATCCTATACCAGCAAGTTGTGCACAACCGATTGCTGTCAATTCCGATTGATTCGTAACTCGGATGCTGCGTCCCAAAACTTCAGCCAGAAACTGACAAATGTAGGGATTTTTAGATAAGCCCCCATCGACGGTAATTTCTTCTCCAATGGATACTCTTTTGTCCATGGCAAAAATAACCTCAGCAATGCGTAAAGCCACACCTTCCAAAACGGCCTGCACCAAATCCAATGGGCCCGTATCCAGTGACATCCCTTCAAAACAAGCTCTTGTCTCCCGCTGCCAATGCGGACAAGCCAACCCGGATAGTGCCGGAACAAAAATCAAACCTCGATCTATTGCTGCAGGTGTTTCAAAAGTGTTGATTTGCTGATACTCGGAAAAAAGCCCCAGCCTCCGAGCCCAATTCACCGCAGATGCAGCATTGTAAACACCGCCATCCAAAGCATAAATAGGTGCTTCACGTCCTAAACGCCAGGCCACTGTCGGTAACAATCCATGAGGATCATTCATTTCAGGAGAATCTCCGTTAATAGCCAGAGCAAATGCTCCAGTACCAAGTGTGATCTTCGCATCACCAACATTTCGACAACCATGCCCGTATAGTGAAGCCTGCTGATCAACAACACTGGCACGAAGAGGAATCATCCTACCTTTCACTTTCAACTCACCAAATTCAGCTTGCGTTGACAAAATTTCCGGTAGAGTATCTGTCGGCACACCGAATAAATTACACAGTTCATCATCCCATTCCATCGTTTGGAGATTCATTAATGAGGTGCGTGATGCCGTTGTCACATCTGTAACAAATCGACCAACCAGATTCTGCATAAAAAACGCATCAGTCGTACCGAGTGCTAACCTTTT
>Ga0302118_10000845_pt1 | contig 14891 bp, 8 predicted proteins | sample AG5_331_MG_FD_203126 | JGI IMG/M metagenome (GOLD analysis project Ga0302118, IMG submission 203126) | Marine microbial communities from Western Arctic Ocean, Canada - AG5_33.1 | ecosystem: Environmental > Aquatic > Marine > Oceanic | place: Canada: Western Arctic Ocean | collected 2017-10-01 | reverse complement strand
GCGATATAGGATTTGGGACGGCATGCGGGGCATCGACTACTTAACGACTCGCAAGGACATAGACGGGACCAAGATCGGTTGCACCGGTTGCTCCGGTGGGGGCACATTGACTAGTTACATCATGGCTTTGGACGAACGAGTGGGCTTTGCCGCCCCAGCATGCTTCCTCACCACTTTTCGACAACTCATAGGATCGATAGGGCCACAGGATTCGGAACAGAATATCTTCGGGCAAATTGCCTATGGTATGGATCACACCGACTATGTCCTCATGAGGGCTCCGCGCCCCACGCTGATTTGCTGTTCCTCTGGCGACTATTTCGATGCTAAAGGTACTTGGGACAACTTCAGGCAGTCCAAGAAATACTACAGTCTGCTGGGCGACCCTTTGGCCATCGACTTGGTCGAAGACAAAGGCAAACACGGCATCACGAAGCTACAACGCGAAACACTGACTCGTTTGGCGCGACGATGGTTTTTGGGTGACGACAGAGCCGTGAAAGAGAAACCCATAAAACCACGTTCAGTCGAAGACTTGTGGTGCACCCCGCAAGGTGAAGTCTTTCACCTTGCCGACGAAAGAACAGTGTTCGAACTTAACCGTTCTCTAGCCAAAAACTTTTTGACTGAGAGAAAAAAATTCGCCGGACTTTCACCGGAAGCTGCCCGCAAAATGATAAGAAAGGTTTCAACGATTCGACCTTCGACTAATTTGCCGAGGCTTGAACATCACGTCGTTGAGACAGTTCAAGAAAACGGCTTGAAGATGATCCGAGGGTTCTTTCGATCAAAGGGTTCATACCCTCTGACCTCGGTGGCTTACCTTCCCGCGAATCCACTAAAGCATCCAGTTCTTTTATTGCATGGCGAGGGCGTGAAGAAAGGTCATGAAAAGGCCCTTGAGTTGAGCAAGGCCGGCCACTCGGTGGTTTCCGTTGAGATAACTTGCACCGGGGAAACTCGGGGAAGTAAATTCTCCGAACAATTCGGAAACTGGCAGACGTTTTACATGTCTTACCTCCTCGGTCGTTCATTGGTGGCGTTGAGAGCAGAAGACCTACTCAAACTTGCAATCAGTCTGGATAGCTCGGGCATTATCCCAAAAGGAGCCAAGATGAAAGTATTGGCGATCGGCGGCGCTACGGTTCCCGCACTCCATGCGGTGGCTTTGGAACCCGAACTTTTTGCTCAATTACAAGTTTTTGACCATCGTAGCTCCTGGATGTCTATGCTTGAGGAAAGTCAGCCCAAGCGTTGCTTCGAAGATGTCGTAAATGGAGCCTTGCAGACCTATGACCTCCCTGACTTGGAACGGCTTTGCAGAGAGAAACTTTTTTCGGGTAAAAAGTGAATGCTCGCAAATTGAACAGCAACCAGGCTACAAGGCTTGATCGTACTTTTTAGGCAAGCAAACATTCCAACCAGATTACCCTAACCGATCGGATCCACCCATGAAAATAGTTACCCTCACCTGCTTGACCATATCTCTTCTCTGTGGATCTGCTGATCCACTAAACGCTCAGGCAAGCGAAAAACCCTCTGTCCATAAGCCAAAACAGCCAAACAAACCGAAGCCAAAGGTCAGGGATTTCAGGAAGAAGACGGTGCCATTCCGTCAACCTGCCATCGAACTAGCGGGCGAATTGCGAAAGATCGCCAAGGAAGGCATTCAAGTTGACCTGCCGGCAGCCGCGATCGACAAACAAGGCCGCGCCCTCGTTGCCTACCTGGAGTGGAATGGCAAAAGCGACGCCCTGCGGCTCGCCCGGACGAAGAACGATGGATTCGAGACCTTGGCCACGGTGGTCGCGTCGGCCGTCCTGCATGCCCCCGCCATTGCGGTGGACGGCAAAGGGACGACCTGGGTTGTGTGGAGCGAGACGTCGGATGACCAAACTGTGAATTTGAAGGCTTGTTCCTGGAACGAGAAGAACGGATTGGGCAAATCCGTCACCTTGGCGGACTCGGACGCAGCCGAGGCATTCGTGGTGGCGGGAACCGATGCCAAGGGAAGAGTCTGGGTCAGTTGGCAATCCTTTCGGGCGGGCGAGGCCGACATCTACGCCCGCTTCCTCGATCCACAATCCGGCAAATGGTCCAAGGAGATTGCCGTGGCCATCCATAAGGGCGGCGACTGGGCACCGAGCATCGCCTTCGACAAGAAGGGTAACGTCTGGATCGCCTACGACAGTTCACGGGGAAACGAGTTCAACCTGAACCTCGCCCGAGTGGACGAAAACAACCACGGAGAGGTCAAGGAATTCCCCATTGCGCACAGTCCCAAGTACGAGGCCCGGACATCCATTGCTGCAACGGCCGATGGCAAGGGCTTTTGGATCACGGCCGAAAGGGGGAAGGTCAAGCACGGCCTCGATTACCGCGGTCACGGAAACAAGACGGGAATCAATGCCGATAAATCAGTTCTCTTCGGCAGGTTCGACATTGCTTCCTCGAAGTTTGAAGAAATTCCGCTCGGTCCAGCAGGCACTGCCGGCAACCCCGTCAACTTACCCGTGGTGGGAGTCGGCAGGGAAGGCAACCCATGGGTCGCCTACCGTTACTTCAACGCGGCCCTTTGGCGCATCGCGGTGACTTCCTATCGGGTTAAGTCGGGCACCTGGAGTTCTCGCCGTAGAATTCCATCAAGCAGCTATGGACAAGATCGGAAACTGGTCTTCTTGCCGTCTGCCAAAGGAGCCAAGGGTGATCTTAGGGTGTGCTGGCCATCCGACGAGAGAAAGCACAAGGCTCACCAGACGGCCAAGGTCATGCTGGCCGACCTCCCCTCTCCTTCCAAACTTCCCGATGCCTCTCCCCCCATTGCCAAGGTGGAGCAAAAGCTGGAAGCCCCGCACTCCCACAAAACTCCCGAGCGCCCGGCCTTCGACCGCCACCAATGGAAAGTGGATGGTCAAACCTATGGACTGTTCTGGGGCGACGTGCATCGGCACACCGACGTTTCCAATTGTCGAACCGGATTCGACGGATGCATCGTGGATCATTTCCGCTACGCTTACGATTTGGCCAAACTCGACTTCCTCGGCACCTCCGATCACACCGACGCCGGCAAAATGTATCATTCCTACGAATGGTGGCACAACCAACGTATGCATGACGCCCTCCACAGCCCGGAACGCTTCAATACGCTCTATGTCTACGAGCGTGAGCAACGGTGGCCTTGGGGACACCGGAACGTCGTTTTTTCCCAGCGTGGCGGGCCGGTTGTCTACATCCAGCGACCAACCTACTTGAAGTCGACTTGGAGCAAGGTGTTTCCAGTTAGTGGAAAGACAGGTGAAATTCTGCCCTACGAACTTTGGGACATCCTTAAGAGTTACGGCAAACCGGTTGCAGTGATCAGCCACACCGGGGCAACCGGCATGGGTACGGACTGGGGAAAATACGAGCATATCGACCATGAGCACGAAAACGTCGTGGAAATCTACCAAGGAGCTCGCGTCTCCTATGAGGGCGAAGGTGCTCCTCAACCCACCGTCGGGCTACGACCCGGCGAAGCATACACAATTAACGGGGATGCCAAGGCTACTCCACCTGGCCCCATCACGAATTTCGGGAAATATAAGGCGGGGACCTATCAAAATGCGCTGAAACAGGGGCATAACCTCGGTGTGTTCGCCAGTTCCGACCATATCTCTCAGCATGCCAGTTACGGAGGTGTCTATTGCAAGGATTTCACTCGCGAAGGCATCATAGAAGCCTTCGACAACCGCCGGACCATTGCCGCGACCGACAAGATATACCTCAATTTCACCTGCAACGGAAAACCGCTCGGCTCGATTTTTGAAACCAAGGCGAACGCCAAGTTATGGTTCAAGGTGGACGGAACGGCCATCTTCAAGCGGATCACAATAGTGCGGAATGAAAAGGACTGGAAGGAGTTTCGTTCCTTCAAAGGTTCGACTTTCGAACAATCCCTGACCGACGAGGACATGCTGGAAGGAGAAAACCGCTATTATGTGAGAGTTGTCCAAGAGGACGGCAACATGGCGTGGTCCTCTCCTGTCTGGGTCACGAAGAAGAAGCCTTGAGGCCAAAAAGCCAAGCAGGTAGTTCGCGAACACTTACTCTTCGATCATGACGGGTCTGGAAAGCAACTTCAGCGGAGTGGACTGGGTCATCGTAGGATGCTACCTGCTCGGCACGGTGGCAGTAGGGCTCTACGTCAACCGATTCATCTCCGACATGGCGGACTACGTGGTAGCCGGGCGGGCGGTGCGCACCTGGCTGGCGGTGGCCTCCATGACGGGCTCTGAACTGGGACTGGTCACGGTCATGTTCGCCGCCCAAAAGGGTTTTACGGGTGGTTTTTCCGCTTTTCACATCGCGGTGGTCGCCGGGGTAGTACCATTGCTGGTCGGGTTCACCGGGTTCATCGTGGTGCCACTTCGACGATTGGGAGTGATGACGATTCCGCAATACTACGGCCTACGTTTTGGCCAAGGGGTGAGGGTCTACGGTGGCATCCTGCTGGCCGTGGCGGGAATACTCAACATGGGGATGTTCCTAAAGGCGGGCGCCATTTTCGTGACTGCCCTCACCGGGCTCAACGATCCCATGCAGGTCAACCTCGTGATGACGACGCTGATCATCTTGGTGCTGATCTACACGACCATGGGAGGCATGGTGAGCGTGATCATCACCGACTACATCCAGTTCGTCGTTCTTTCCTTCGGGTTGCTGCTGGCCTGCGGCCTAGCTGTAAGTGAGCTGGGTTGGGACAACCTAGTTGGAGCAGTCGAGGAAATCCATGGGGAATCCGGCTTCAATCCAGCTCACGAAGATGGGTTCGGCATTTCATATATGGCGTGGATGCTTCTTACCGCCGGGTTAGTGAGTTCGACCATTTGGCAGACCGCCGTGATGCGAGCCAGTTCGGTGGAGAACGAGGAGGTTGTCAAAAGCCTCTACAAATGGTCCTCCGTGGGGTTCCTCATACGCTTCCTCTTGCCGCAATTCCTAGGCATCTGCGCCCTGGCCTATTTTATGGGCATACCCGAAGCACGATCCGAATTGCTCACATCCGATGGCTCCATTATCAAAAACTCGGAGCTCACCATGTCCGCCTTCCCTCACTTTCTTGGACAAATCCTGCCCGCGGGAATCATCGGAATCGTCGGGGCCGGCATGCTGGCCGCCTTTATGTCAACTCATGACAGCTATCTACTCTGCTGGGCCTCGGTCATCGTGGAGGACGTGGTGGTCCCATTACGGGGGGGCGACATGTCCACCCGATCCCGCCTTTTGTTGGCTCGTTTACTGATTGTCTTGATCGGTGTATTCCTACTGATCTGGAGCCTATGGTACCCGCTCGGCCAAGACCTGTTGGACTACATGATGATTTCCGGCGCCATATATTTCACCGGGGCTCTCGCCCTGTTGGTCTTGGGCATCTACTGGAAACGCGCCAGTCGGGTAGGCGCCTATCTCGCGCTAACCGCTGGAGGATTGGCGGTGTTCGGGCTGACCCCAGTGCAGAAAGCGGTCGGACTCGAGAAAATAGAGGCTGCCCACGTAGGGCTTTGCACAACGGGCGCAGCCCTCGCGCTGATGGTTCTCGGGTCACTTCTTTTCCCTGACAAGGAAACAACGAATCAAGGAGAAACTGATGAGTGACTGGATAACAATCTGGTCGATACTGCTAGTAGGAGGTATCGGAATATACGCCGTGATGGCCATCTTCGTAGCCATCGGAGGCGCCAAGGACATTCGGAAACTGTTTCGCTCCATGGATAAGAAAAAGCGGGATAAGGAAAGAGACTCCTGAAGCACATAAACAATTTCGACGTGAAGCCTCATTCTTGATAAAAGCCATCCCAATGACTCCTCCCTTTAGACATTTGTTGGTTTTGGCTGCAATGGCCTCCGCATCCTCTTATCATGCGGCAAATGCCCAAAAGGCAAAATCCGATGCCCCGTGGAACCAATGGATTGAAAAAGACTTTCCTTTTTTCTCGGCTACGGTGGACGCACGGACAAAAGCGAGCGAGAACAACCTTGCTCCGCGCGCCTTGGTATTTCCCTTGGGAGAGGATCATTTCCTTGCCTATGACATCGACTTGCTACGGGTCGCCGTTATGTGGAAGGCCCGGGAAGTGCCTTTTATAAACGCGAGCATGTCCGTCAACAGCTACCCCTACCAACTCAAGAAAGTGGGAGGCGGTCAAGGAGCGCTTCCGAAGCCGCATGGCGATATATTGTTCCAAAACGGCATCTATCCGGGAGTGGGTATTGGTTTGCCCGACTTCAAGGATCCGCGACCTGTCCCACCCACCGAAACGGAAGTCGGACGAGGCGGGATTGATCCGAAGTTAGCACGCTTTCGAGGCATCAATCTGCAATCCAAAATCGAGATCGAATATGAAGTGGAAACCACCAAGGTGAGCGAACGCTTCCGCTTGAACAAAGCCGGTTTGAGCCGAGAGTTGCAAGTGGACGCTCACAAGAAGCCCCTCTACCTAATCTTAGCAACGGAGGGTGCCACTGGCTCGAAGTTTACCATTAGGGGAAAAGGAAGTATCGAGAACATGAAGGGACATGTCGTCTGCAGGATTCCCACCTCCCGGAAGAAGGAGAAAATATCCATTGTTTTCCCCCTCGACGTAAATTCACCGAGACCAGCCCAACCCGCGGGTAAACGCTGGGAAAAAAAAGTGAGCCTATCCCTTAACGAGACAAAGAATAACGACGCCCTCAATTTCGAACCCATTCCCCTACCCCTTGCAAATCCTTATCAGCGAGCCGTGCGAGCCGCGGGAATAGACTTCTTCAAGGACGGACGCATCGCCTTGGTCACCTTCGACGGCGACGTCTGGATCGGCGAGGGCCTGCGCCCCGGATCCAAAGAGGTGCATTGGTCACGGTTCGCATCGGGCTTGCACGAACCTCTGGGGCTTCGTCTGCGAAAGGAGGACATCTTCGTATTCGATCGCAATGGACTCTGGCGTCTCCATGACCGCGACGGCAATGGCGAAGCAGACTATCATGAACTGTTTTGTTCTCAAATCGACCAGACTGCCGAGACCCGAGAATTCGCCTCGGCACTGGAAGTGGAAAAGGACGGCAGTTTCCTCGTCTGCAAACCCGGACAGACGGGCAGCACAATCGGGCGGTCCTCCAGCACCATCCTCCGCATATCCCCCGACGGCAACAAAGTCACCCGTTTGGCCCATGGCTTTCGCCAGCCCTACTTGGGTTATGACCCGGTGACGGGACAAATCGCCGCCAGCGACCAACAGGGTCATTACGTTCCTTCGACCCCGGTGGACTTCGTGAAAAAAGGTGCGTTTTACGGTCATCCGAACGAACCCGCTGACAAGGACAAGCTCATTACGCCGCCCCTCACTTGGATTCCGCATCAGGAATGCGGTTCCGCGGCAGCCATCATATGGATGCGCAAGAGCAAGATGGGACCGCTTGCAGACCAACCGGTCCTCCTTTCGTTCAACCCGCCGCGCCTCTTTCAAATCCATGCCGAGGTCAACGAGTTCGTCGCCCAAGGCGGAGTCACCCCCTTGCCGATACCCTTGGACGAACCATTGCTCAAAGCGGCAATCAATCCTGCGGACGGTTTGCTTTACCTAACCGGATTCAATATCTGGGGAACCAAAGCCAAGGGTAAGACCTTTCTCGGTCGCGTCCGTCCCAACCCGAAACGCACTTGGACCGTCCCGAAACATGCCCAAGTCGCAAAACGAGGGATTCTCCTGCGTTTCGCTGCCCCGCTTGACCTTAAAAGCGCATCCAAACCGGCATCCTACGAGGTGCGGCGATGGAACTACAAGCGTACGCCCAATTACGGTTCACCCCACTACAAGTTGGACGAGACGAAAGGCACCGAAACGTTGGTCGTGGCCTCGGTGAAACTATCCGCAGACAAACAAGCCGTGTTCCTAGGCATCCCCGATATGCGAGAGGTCATGCAAATCGAGGTCGAATACAAGATGTCCGCCATGGGCGGTGCCCAAATCCAAAACAAGACCTTTCTCACCGCCCATCTCCTCCGCAAAATGGTCTTGGATGAGCAAGGTTTTGTCGATGACAAGGTAAACCTTCAAGTCGATGGCTTGTCTCCCGTCGCGAAACGTCCCGCCAAGCCAAGCCTAGAAAAAGGCAAGGCTCTTTACGCTCAACTCGGTTGCGTGGCCTGCCATTCCGTTGATGGCTCCAGGGAAGGTAAAACAGGACCCAGTTGGCTTGGGCTATTTGGATCCAAACGTAAGCTGACGACCGGCCAAATGATAATCGCCGACGAAGTCTATTTGCGCGAATCCATCCTGAACCCTACCGCCAAGGTTGCCGAAGGGGCAGTCAACGGGGAAGCCGGCATGCCGAGCTACGACGGCGTCCTCAATGAAGAGCAAATTGCCTCGATCATTCTTTTTGCTCGTTCCCTTGGCAAGTAAGCTGGAAAGATCGATCCTGAAATGGCAGCTTAGCGCTTGGTCTCGGGCAGGAGTTGGCTTTCGAAACCGGCGAGATCGGACGGTTTAACTTTCTTGCGACCTCCGCCAAAACTAAAGGTCGTGGGTTTGTAAGGACCCACGAAATCCACGTTCATGTCCGCCTTGATGTTTTTCTCCAGGCCCATGCACCAAAAGACACCGTTGATGATGCATCGTCGGACGCCTTCGCTCACAATGTCCTCGGAGGCACCTTGAGTGGAGGCGAAGACACGCCCCTTTTTACCAGACTTTGATTCGTATTCGCGAACCCAGATGCAAGGACTGGGCGGCTTGTTAGCCAAAGGTTTGCCATCGGGTTTCATGGAATCGAGTACTTGATTTTTACCGAGGATAACGGATCCCTCGATGGGCACGGCGCTGTATGCCCCGGCCATGGCGTGCATATCTGTCACCCCGAGCACGACAGGATGATCCTTTTGCTCCGGCACGACGAACATGCGGGTACTGAACTTGTGGTTGCTGCCATAATGGCCGGCCCCTTCCCTCGGTCGCCAAGTTTCACCGATCACTTGGCGGCCAAAGCCCCAATCGTAACTTTTGTCTCGAGAATTGTAGTTGTACTTGCTGTTCTTGCCCTTGAGGCCATTGAAACCGTGGGTGGTTGTTCGCAAACCTAGGACTGGTCCACCACGGTCAAGGTAATCGGTAAAATGTTTCATCGTGGCATCATCGGGAGCAAGAAAACGCAGGAATAGGAACATCATGTCCGCCTTGCCGAGAGCTTCCATTCCGGGAATGCTCGAGGAGCCAGGTTTGATATATCCATCATTGTCCAACCCAAAAAGCACGGTGCACTTGAACCCGTGACGCTTGGCAAGAATACGAGCGATGGCGGGACAGGTCTCTTCCCCGCGATATTCGTGATCACTGGCAATGAAAACGATGTGCTTGCCTTTGCCGACACCTGAGCTTCCTTCGTAAGTGAGAGATTGGGACATCAATTGAAAAGAGAAGCCACTTAAGGAGAAGCTGGCAATTAGAAGATATAGGATCGGTTTCATTGAGATTTCGTTAGGTTGATATGAAAAAAGAATTTAATGATGGAACACTCTAATGGATTGTCGATGCCGTAGTTTCCTAAGAGCATGAAATTTACTGAAGACACGTTGATACAAAACTATTTAATCCCAGTGAACAGATTTAGGCAATTCCCCTTGGTTCGGATTAATGAACATGGCGATGCTCTTTACCGCTTAGGCAAGGAGTTTCAGGTGAATCAATTTGGGGTTCTGTCTGACCGGAGGCATGCCAAAAGATGAACCGTTTTGCCAGTTGGATTAGAATTGGCCTTATATTGGGCATCACTGCGGGAGTGGTTGAAGCTCGCCAGCCAGTTGAGGAAGTTGACTACCTGACCCAGATCAAGCCGATCTTGTCGACCAAGTGCTATGCTTGCCATGGAGTGCTCAAACAGAAGGCAAAGCTTAGGCTCGAGACTCGGGCCTTGATGCTCAAGGGAAAAGTAATCGTTCCCGGTAAGGCGGCCGAAAGTTTGCTGATCGAGAGGATTCTGGATGAGGGTGATGACCGTATGCCGCCCATGAAGGAGGGCGCTGCATTGAAAGCTGATGAAATCACCTTGTTGCGGCAATGGATTGATCAAGGAGCTAAGTCGCCAAAGGAAGTCATTCCTCTCGCACCAGAGGAACACTGGGCGTTCCAGATTCCGAAGAAATCGGTGATTTCTCCAAATGCTGGTAATCCCATCGACTTTCTGCTTCAAAAACAACGCGATCGTCTTTCCCTCAAAACACAACGCGAAGCCCCTCGCTCAATCTTGCTACGGAGGTTGTACCTAGACCTAATCGGTCTACCTCCATCGCTACAACAATTGAGCGACAAGAGACCGTGGGAAGAGATCGTGAACGAGTTACTGGAAAGCCCCCGCCACGGAGAACGATGGGCTCGCCATTGGATGGACGTATGGCGCTACTCCGACTGGTATGGGCTTGGAGCTCAGCTACGCAATAGCCAGAAGCACATTTGGCATTGGCGCGACTGGATCATCGAGTCGCTCAACAAAGACAAGGGTTACGATCGAATGATCGAGGAGATGCTCGCCGCCGACGAATTTTTTCCGGAAGACCCAAAAGTCTTGCGAGCCACAGGATTTCTGGCCCGTAATTATTACCTTTTCAACCGGACCACTTGGCTTGATGCCACCATCGAACACACAGGGAAAGCATTTCTTGGTCTCACCTTGAACTGCGCCAAATGTCACGACCATAAATACGATCCGGTCACGCAGGTCGATTACTACGCATTCCGAGCTATCTTCGAACCACATCAGGTCCGACTGGATCCCGTGCCCGGGGAAACCGATTTCGAGAAGGACGGTCTCCCGCGCGTCTTCGATGATCATCTGGAGATAAAGACCTTTCTCGACATTCGAGGAGACCCTAAGAACCCCGACAAGAATACAACTATCGAGCCCGGCGTCCCCGCGATTCTTGCATCCTTCGCACCTGAGATTCGACCTGTGAAACTTTCGGCTTTCGCCTTTGCACCCTCAACGCGAGACTACGTACACAAAAACAGGATAAGCATTGCCCGCGAAAAGTTGGACTCCGCCAAACTCACTTTGGACGAGGCTAGAAAGAGGGCTGGAGAGAAGGCCAAACAAAAAGTGAAAACCCCGGCGGAACCTAAACCAATCGAGGATGATCTCCTGAAAACCGACAAACCTCCGTCATTCGAGGTGACGGACGACTTTGATAAACCGAATCCAAAGGTCTGGGAACTTATCGGGAAAGATTGGGAATACAAGGACGGTGCTCTTCACCTAACCAAACCGACGCGTGACGCCGCCATGCTCCGGCTTATAAAACCGCATCCGGAGAACTTTGAACTGACTTGTAGATACACTCATACGGGCGGAACAACCTACAAGTCGGTCACTTTCCGTTTCGATCAATCGAAGGACGGGAAATACGAGAACTTCGTATACACCAGCGCTCATGCGCCCGGCCCGAAGTTGCATGTAGCCTACACCCGAAACGGACAACAAACCTATCCACCCGCAGGAAAGGTATCGCAACCGATTAAGATCGGCGGAACATACCAACTGCGATTTGCAGTTCGCCACCGCTTGATCAATGTGTGGCTGGACGACGAGTTCGTCGTCGCTTACAAACTACCCGACCGGCGACCGAACGGGAGCATCAGTCTCTCAGGATTCGACGCCACGGTGACCTTTGACTCAATCACCATCCGTTCACTATCCGACGAACTGAAACTGATCTCTCCCAAAGACAGTCCAAAAACTGACCAGAACCCAAAGCATTCCGTGGAACTATCCGAGGCGAAACTCCTGATCGTACAGGCGGAAATAGAATCCATCGAAGCCACTTTTAAGGCAGACTGCGCTAAGTTTCGCGGGACATCAAAAGACCAGTTCTTGCAGGTACTGATCAACAATGCGGCCCGAAAAGAAGCCGAACTTGCAATTGCCAAGGCCAATCATGACCTTCTCGCCACTCCGGGAGATAAGGGGAAAGTGAACGCCGCCAAGAAAAAGATGAAGGCCGCTGAGGAAAAAATCGAGGCAGCCCAAGAGGGTAAGGCACAGTACTCCTCCACCCGATCCTCGAAAAAGGCACTGGAATCTCCCGCCCACAAGGAAGCTGATTACCCAGTGGTTTACCCAAAAACCAGCACCGGTCGTAGACTCGCGTTGGCCAAGTGGATAACTTCTCGCGAGAACCCTCTCACCGCCCGGGTTGCAGTAAATCAGGTATGGATGAGACATTTCGGTCAACCTTTAGTTGAATCCGTCTTTGATTTCGGCTTACGGGCAAAGAAACCACTGCAGGCGGTTCTGCTTGATCACCTTGCGGCTGAATTCATGGACGCGAACTGGAGCTTTCGACACCTGCACCGGCTTATGGTCAGCTCAAAGGCTTATCGTCTCGACACATCAACCAAGGGAACTCCTCCTGCTACCCTCGCCAAAGATCTCTCGAACAATTTCTACTGGCGAATGAACACCCGACGGATGGAGGCGCAACTCGTGCGAGACAGCTTGCTTCAACTAGCAGGAAAGCTGGATACCGCAATGGGAGGCCCCTCCATCGCCCCTGGTTCTGGAAACCGCCGGAGCCTATACTTCCAACACTCGCGAGACCAACAGGACAAGTTTCTCAAGATGTTCAACGATGCCGATCACCTGCAGTGCTATCGTCGAAGCGAAAGCGTCGTGCCTCAACAGGCGCTAGCCATGTCCAACAGCAAACTAGCCATCGATATAGCCTCTGCAATTGCTGTGCAGTTATCGCAAGCAAGTCCTGAAAATGATCAAGATGCCTTTGTCGAAAAGGCCTTCAAAACCTTGCTTGGCCGCTATCCTGACGAACTGGAAAGAAAGGAATGCACAATGTTTTTTGAGGAAATATCCCAGTTGCTTTCCAAGGGAAAGAGAACACCATCGACTACCAGAATCCACGCTCGGTTGGTACACGCTCTACTGAACCACAACGACTTCATCTCCATTCGCTGACTTCATGCTCCTTCAACGCCGTCACTTTCTTGAAAAAGCCGGCCTCGGCTTTGGTTCCCTCGCCCTTGGGTCCATCCTCCGTTCGGACGGGTTCGGCGCACAAGGCATGGGAGCTATCGACGGCAACCCGCATTTTGCTCCAAAAGCCAAAAGCGTAATCTGGCTTTTTATGCGAGGTGGCGTCAGTCACATGGAGAGCTTCGACCACAAACCCGCACTCAATAAATACGCGGGGAAATCAATTGCAGAGACCCCCTTCAGTCATGTCCAAAATCCCGAAAAGCTCAAGAAGGTCCGCGTTGTTGTTGTGAACGATGCCAACGGTCAGCAACGGAATAAGCTTTTTCCGCTTCAGATCGGATTCAAGAAATATGGCCAAAGCGGGATTGAGGTAAGCGACTGGTTCCCGCACGTCGGTTCATGCATTGATGACATCTCGGTTATTCGCTCAATGTGGACCACAGATGACAATCACGGAGCCCAAGTGCAGTTTCATTCCGGCAGACATATGCTGGACCCGCGCGTACCCACAATCGGCGCATGGATCAATTACGGTCTCGGTACGCTCAATGAGAACCTTCCGCAATTCATAGGCATGGGACCACGCTACTTTGACCGAAGTGACGGCCATTACCTAGGCCCTGCCTATGACGAGGTGAAATTAAAGATCGACCCGAAGAAGCCCCTCGACTTCGCCAAACCTGAGGGCGAATTCCCAATGGAAGAGCAACGACTCGGCTTCGGTCTGGTGAACCGATTAAATCGAATCACCGCAGGCAAGTATCCCGGCGACGCGGCTCTCGAGGCTAGAATCAAGTCGTACGAACTCGCCTTCCGTATGCAGACCTCGGTTCCCGACGTAGTTAACTTCGAATCGGAAACCGAGGTCACGAAGAACCTCTACGGTTTCGACCAAAAGGAAACCCGGCCCTTCGGTCAGCAGTTACTGGCTGCACGACGCTTCGCAGAGCGAGGTGTGCGCTTTATCCAGATCATGCACGGCGATGGCGCGGCAGGCGCTTGGGATGCCCACGGTGGTCTTAAGGCCAATCACTCGAAACTAGCCATGCAGGTCGACCGACCCATCGCAGGTCTACTGAAGGATCTGAAGCAAAGGGGACTGCTCGACGAGACTCTGGTTGTCTTTGCTACGGAGTTCGGGCGGACCCCTGGCTCCCAAGGTTCCAACGGGCGTGACCACCATCCCTACGGATTCAGCGTTTGGATGGCCGGCGGCGGCATAAAGGGGGGGAGCGCCCATGGCGCCACGGACGAAATAGGCTTTCACACCGTGGAGAATCCCCACTACGTGACTGATGTTCATGCCACGATCCTACACCAACTTGGTCTTGAATCGCACCGCATGGAAATTCCACGGCACAAGCGTCTGGAACAGGATTTCGGCCATGTAATTCACGATATTCTCGCCTAAGACGCATCTTTGCCCTTTTTAAAGTAATCATGTCTTTACCACCTTTTACGCCACCCGCACGCCTGCTCATGGGACCAGGACCAAGCGATGCACCGCCCTCTGTATTGAGTGCGATGAGTCAAACTCTTGTCGGTCACCTCGACCCCTCCTTCGTCCAAATGATGGAAGAAATCAAGGGGATGCTTCGAAAGGTCTTCCTGACTGAAAACGAAATGACGTTTCCGATCAGCGGGACGGGTAGTGCGGGAATGGAGTTTTGCTTTGTCAACCTGATCGAACCGGGTGACGAGGTTATCATTGGCATCAATGGAGTATTCGGGGGACGCATGGCCGATGTTGCCACACGTTGCGGAGCCAATGTGACCAAGATTTCGGCGGATTGGGGCCGAATCATCGAACCTGCTCAGGTCGCCGAGGCGCTGGACAAGGTTAGTAATCCTAAACTCGTTGCCATCGTGCACGCCGAGACATCTACCGGTGC
>Ga0302118_10000843_pt1 | contig 14897 bp, 15 predicted proteins | sample AG5_331_MG_FD_203126 | JGI IMG/M metagenome (GOLD analysis project Ga0302118, IMG submission 203126) | Marine microbial communities from Western Arctic Ocean, Canada - AG5_33.1 | ecosystem: Environmental > Aquatic > Marine > Oceanic | place: Canada: Western Arctic Ocean | collected 2017-10-01 | reverse complement strand
AGGATCTGTATAGGTCACCCAAGGCACAGCACGATAATCTGCTTTGGCAGGCAACCGAAACAGAGCACTTCGTATCACGATGCCCGCGTGATACCCGGCCACATGGGTAAACTGCAATCCGCCTAAGCAATCTCCGATCGCGTAAACTTTTTGATTAGACGTGCGCAAACCAGAGTTCACATCAATTCCGCGAGGGGTATGCTTTATATTTGCGGTGCCTAGGCCAAGGTTGTCCACATTTGCTTTACGGCCAACAGCGACCAACAAATGAGACCCAGAGATTGTTTCCGCCTTGCCGTCTCGTTCAAAGGTAACAGTGACACCACCACCTTCTGAACTGGTGCTCTTGACCAACGCACCTTCAATAAGAGCGACACCCTGAGCTAGCAAAGAAGACCGGACGACATCAGCAAGTTCGGGGTCGTCTTTGGGTAGCAGTTGCATCGCCTCAACCACCGTCACCTGACATCCCAAGTGACGGTGCGCCTGCGCCAATTCACACCCAATCGGCCCCCCGCCAATAACGATCAGGTGTTCGGGGGCTTCCGTGAGATTAAAAATTGTCTCGTTTATGAGGTAAGGGGTCGTCGCCAGACCATCAATCGGCGGGACAAAGGCAGACGATCCTGTCGCAACGACGAAGCGGCGCGCACGAATTATTATACCGTTTGCGGTTACCTCTTTAGGCGACGTGAACTCTCCCGCCCCTTGGATTACACGGACACCTAGGCCCTCAAAGCGCTCGACGGAATCATGAGGCGCTATACCCGCAACAACACCTTGAACATGATCATGGACGGCTTGAAAGTCGACAGTCGATGCTGGCCTAGAAATCCCGAACTTTGATGAATCAGAGTAAGAATGCGCAGCATGACCTGCCGCCAAAAGCGCTTTGGATGGCACGCAACCAAAGTTGAGACAGTCTCCGCCCATGGGGCCTTTTTCAATAAGAACAACCGATGCCCCCATCTGAACGGCTCCGGCCGCAACAGACAATCCACCAGAACCCGCCCCGATAACGCAAAGGTCCGGTTTTAAGACTTCAGTCATGACGAGTTTGCCTTCAGTCGCTTATAGGCGACAGGAATGAGCGCCAAGCACGCCAAGCCTAACAGGGGCCCTATAACTTCCGGGCGGAACAATACAGCTCCAGGATCAACATCGCCTCCAGCATCGAACACGGCACCAAGACCGCTGCCAACGAGCGCAAAAACGAACGAACCCGGAATAATGCCCAAAGCTGTGCCAACGACATAAATCCGGATCGGGACATTAAGGAACGCAGGTACCAAATTCACCAGAAAGAAAGGAAAGAGCGGTACCAAACGCAGAACAAGCATGTAACTAAAGGCATCTTCTTGGAATCCAGAACGCATGCGGTCTATCGCGCCCCCAGCTTTGCTTCGAAGCACATCACCAAGAACATAACGCGCTAGCAGAAAAACGAGTGTCGCACCGACCGTCGCTGCAATCACGATATAGGCGGTCGCAGGGCCAGCAGAAAAAACGAACCCACCCGAAACTGATAACCACACAGCACCCGGGATCGAAAACGTTACCGCCAGTATGTAGGTCACCATGAAGACAGCGACGGCCACCACGTAATTGATCGATACGAAGTCCAGCAGCGCCTCACGATTAGCCCGAAGGGACTCGAGCGAAAGTTTGTCCTGAATCCCAGTCGAGAAAACAGCACTAAATAGCGCGGCAAAGACTAAAAGGGCGAACACGCGCCTCACATGGCTCTTTTTTGGCGTATTGAGCGCCTTTTGGGCTTCGTCGGTGGGTTGGGTCTCAGTCATAACGGAACAACACTATTTAATAGATGAAGCCTAGTAAGGCCTTAGGGGTATCTTATTCTAGGGAATTTTTAAGCATACCCCCGATAATATCACCGAGAGCGGGTGCTGGCCATTCAGGTTTACGTGAGTTGGATCCCCGAAAGGCTTGAAAATAGGAGTCTTTTTATGCTCACTAATCAACACATGAACGCGTTGGCATGCATTGACAGTCCGGTGCACCACCGCTATACACCCCTCCGGCTTTGGCCGAAATCTGCCACTTTTTGATGGTAGAAAACTTTTTTAGACCGAAAGCGGAGAGACCCTCGTGAAGCAGACGTTTCAACCGAGCAGATTGGTACGCAAGCGTCGCCATGGGTTCCGCGCGCGCATGGCAACCAAAGGTGGACGTAAAGTCCTGGCCAATCGCCGCGCCAAGGGCCGTAAGCGTCTTTCAGCCTAACTCCTGAACTCTAGCGCGGAGGACTCGGACCATGGGACGCCCCTTGGGCCGACTAAAGCGCCGGGAAGATTTTCTAAGAGTTGCCGCTGCCCGAACTAAACGGGTCGCGCACGGTTTCGTCCTGCAAGCTTGCCCGAGCCCTCAAAGCTCCGAAGAAACGCGCGTTGGCTTTACGGCTAGCCGCAAAGTTGGTGGAGCAGTTGATCGCAACAAAACAAAAAGACGGCTTCGTGTTGCAGCACGTCATGTTCTCTCTGAACTCGGTAAACCCGGGATGGACTATGTGCTCATCGGCAGACGGGGCACAGCAACCATGGCTTTTGAAACCCTTGAGAAAGACTTGCGTCATGCCGTGATAAAAATATCTGAACCTAGGCGTAAAAAAAAATGACCGTGGCACAGACTTCTATAAAATATATCGTGCGCGCCTATCAATTGGTAGCATCCCCAATTCTTGGCACTCGATGTCGCTACCACCCCACGTGCTCAGCCTACATAGCCGACGCGGTTGAAACGCACGGAGCCATCTCTGGGGTATGGTTGGGCATGAGAAGGCTGGTTCGATGCCACCCTTGGAGCGAAGGCGGCCACGACCCGGCTCCTACTGCAAACGATCAAACACCTGCAACTTTGACTAACGCGAAAGTTAAGTGATGACCGATCAACGTAATATGTTTCTAGCCATTGTTGTCTCCATGGCGATCCTGTTCGGCTGGGATTACTTCTTTACGCCTGACGCTCCACCACCCATTGGGGCCGTTGAAGCCGGGCAAGAATGGGCCGCACCGACAGCCGGCGCAGCCCTGCCGATGACACAGGACCTTTTAGCCGCGATCGCGAACCCTGCGGCAGATCGCGCATCAGCTATCGCGGCAGATCGACGCGCCCGCATTAGCACCGAAAGCCTATACGGCTCGGTGCCCCTGACGGGATTACGGTTTGACGATCTAACCTTAGTAAAATATCGCGAAACGACAGACCCCGAGAGTAACGAGATAACACTATTCTCCCCTGCAGATGCCCCATCACCTTACTACGCAGAAATTGGGTGGGCGAGTGCAGACCCAGCACTTGCACTGCCATCATCAACAACAGAGTGGTCTACGGTCGCACAAAACGCTGAGCTGTCAGTCGACCGCCCGCTCGTTATGACATGGGACAATGACGCCGGCTTGACATTCAAGCGGACCATTTCGATCGATAACGATTACCTGTTCACTGTGAACGATGAGGTCCAGAACGCAACCAACACAGCCGTATCCTTATTCCCTTATGGCCTAGTCACCCGGGTCGACATTCCAGAAATTCAAGGGTTCTTCATTTTACACGAAGGCCCCCTTGGGGTATTCGACGAAACACTCAAAGAAGTCGACTACGACGACCTCAAAGACACACCCCTTGAAACCGTAAGCTCGAACGGTGGCTGGATCGGGTTTACAGATAAATATTGGCTTGCTGCGTTAGCGCATGACCAAAGCCAACAAATTGAGGCTGCCTTCCGATACAGAAACCAGAATGCCCGTGACCACTTTCAAACTGACTTCCTCAGCACGGAAGCCACAGTCATTCAGCCGGGCAGAACCGCCGGCGCCAAAACCTACCTCTTCGCTGGTGCAAAACGCGTTGAACTACTTGATGGGTACGCTGAAGATTTAGGCATAAGCCGGTTCGATCTCGCTATCGACTTTGGCTGGTTTTACTTCTTAACCAAGCCGTTCTTTTACTGCTTGATTTGGCTACAAGGCATACTTGGGAACTTTGGGCTGGCTATTCTAGCTCTCACTGTCGGTTTACGCCTGCTGCTGTTTCCCCTCGCCAACAAGCAATTTAGAGCGATGAATAAGCTCAAGAAACTTCAGCCTGAAATGAAAAAGCTTCAGGAAAAGTATGCGGACGACAACACCCGAAAAAACCAAGAACTCATGGAGCTGTATAAGCGAGAGAAAGCCAATCCAGCGGCTGGATGCTTGCCGATTCTGATTCAGATTCCGATTTTCTTTGCTTTGTATAAGGTTCTCTTTGTCACCATCGAGATGCGTCAGGAACCGTTCTACGGATGGATCAGCGATCTGTCTGCACCCGACCCCACAAGCATCTTCAACTTGTTTGGATTGATCCCGATTGACCTTCCGTCGTTTCTTGCGATTGGGGCATGGCCAATCATCATGGGCATCACGATGTTTCTTCAACAAAAACTAAACCCTGCACCAACTGACCCAATGCAAGCAAAGATCATGAGCTTCCTACCCTTAATTTTCACGTTCTTGCTAGCAACCTTCCCTGCTGGGCTGGTGATCTACTGGGCGTGGAGTAACTCATTGGGTATTCTTCAACAGTGGGTAATCATGCGCCAGCCCGGCGCTAAGAGCTGATTGAGTAAAACTTTATGCCAGAGCAGCCGAGCCCAAACAATGACGTGCGCATTCTCGAGGAGGGCCGAAAGCTTTTCGCGGGTGAATGTACGTTTGTTTTAGGTGCAGCGGCACTGATTCAAGTTCCTGACAGCAATCTTCCAGAGATCGCATTTGCGGGGCGCTCTAATGTGGGGAAGTCCAGCCTGGTCAATGGCCTGACAGGCCGCAAAACATTGGCCCGCACCTCAGTGACACCAGGCAGAACACAACAGCTTAACTTTTTTAACATTGGGGAACGCCTCATGCTGTCTGACCTGCCAGGCTATGGCTATGCCCGCGCACCGAAGACCGAGGTCGATGCCTGGACGAGATTGGTTAAATCATATCTGATAGGTCGGTCTCAGCTGCGCCGCGTATGCATGCTTGTGGATAGTCGTCATGGCCTCAAAACCAACGATCGCGAAGTTATGAAAGATCTCGACGAAGCGGCCGTCAGTTACCAAATCGTAATGACTAAGGCGGATAAGGTGAAACCCAACGAACTGGCTAAGACTATTGAAGCGGTCTCTGTCGAAGCCACCAAACACGCGGCGGCGTTCCCAGAAATTGCTGTGACAAGCTCTCATAAGGGGACAGGGCTTGCCGAGCTTCGTGCAGCCCTGTCACAATTAACCTATTAGACCCAAACATTAAGACCGCGCGGAAAGGCCTAGAGAGTTCATGGCGACGACCAACGACAACGAACATGCAGAGTGGCTAGAAAAAGCTGGCATTCTATCTGATGCCCTGCCCTACATGCGGGAATTCGCAGGAGAAACCGTAGTCATAAAGTACGGTGGCCATGCCATGGGCGACAAATCCCTAGCCGCTAACTTTGCACGTGATATTGTTTTGCTGAAGCAAGTTGGCATGAACCCGGTCATCGTACACGGGGGAGGCCCCCAAATTGGCGAAATGCTGAGCCGGTTAAAAATTCAGAGCGCGTTTATTGATGGCTTAAGGGTTACAGACGCCGCGACTGTGGACGTCGTGGAAATGGTGTTGTGCGGATCGATCAACAAACAGATCGTGACAGCAATCAATGGCGCAGGCGGATTTGCAATCGGGCTTTCTGGGAAAGATGGCAACCTCATCAAAGCCCGCAAACTGCGGCGGTCGAAAAAAGATCCCGGCTCCAATATAGAGAAAATACTCGACTTGGGTTTTGTCGGCGAACCCGAAGATGTCAATCCACACATCCTCAAGACACTCGAAGAATCGGATATCATCCCGGTCATCGCCCCTATAGGCGTCGGCAGCTCAGGTGAAACCTACAACATCAATGCAGACACCTCTGCCGGAGCAATTGCGTCTGCCCTTGGGGCGGCCCGCTTGTTGATGCTCACGGATGTGCCGGGCGTATTGAGTGACACCAAACAATTGATGCCAGAGATCACCGTTGAAAGAGCCAAGACGCTCATTCAAACAGGAACCATTTCGGGTGGAATGATTCCGAAAGTAGAGACGTGCCTTAACGCCGTCGAAAAAGGCGTCGACGCTGCCGTTATCTTGGATGGACGTGTGCCACACGCAGTGCTGCTCGAGCTGTTCACCCCCCACGGCGCCGGCACACTAATTCGATAGATAGATTGTGACAGTCAAGCCAGGCGACTTATCCCATATCAACACTTGGGTGTTTGATCTCGACAATACTCTGTACCCAGCCTCAGCTGGGCTTTTTCTTCAGGTAGACGTGCGCATGAAAACGTTCATATCTGAACTTTTAAGTATCGACCTCGTTGAAGCCTTCAAGCTACAAAAAATCTATTACCACGAGTATGGCACAACACTGCGCGGCTTGATGATTGATCACACAATCGACCCGGACGCATTTCTTGATTATGTGCATGACATCGACCACGCTGGACTTGATCCCGACCCAGACCTAGAAACAACCATTCAAGCCCTGCCAGGCAGAAAGTTGATCCACACCAATGGATCAAAGCAGCACGCTGAAAATGTCTTGAATGCACTAGGACTCAACAACTGCTTTGAAGCGATTTTTGACATCAAGGCAGGGTCGTATGTTCCAAAGCCAGACCCGAATTCATACGAGCGCTTTCTATCAATCCACGCCGTTGACCCAAGCGCGGCCATTATGTTTGAAGACTCTGTAAAGAATCTTAAACCGGCTGCAGATCTGGGGATGGTTACGGTCCTGGTTCAACACGACAGCAACGAGGCGTCAGCCGAACCTGATAAACACTGTCATTATATAACTCGTGACTTGACGCGCTGGTTGAAAGGCGGCCTAGGGATTAGCAATCATGCTTAAGCGATGTATTACCCTCAACCAGAACCGCTCCTCGACAAGCCCCCGTTCCCTTTGAGTTAGGCAACATATTGATAAATATACTCTTTTTATACTAATGGTGGTTAATTTAGTGAAGTAGTTTTTATTCGCAATCACTTTTTGCGTGGTTGTGCCAACGCTACACACGCTAGTGGTTGGATTGCGTTGACTTGAAATCGCCTGTGGCTATGGTCTGCCACCTTTAGGTGGAAGTGTCGGTTGCCCGTGTAGCCAGGAATTGGGAGCAAAACAAGAATGAATATCAAGGCCTTGCAGGATCGAGTCGAAGGCGCGTGGGACGATCGGGATAGCATCACAACGAATACGGTTGGCGACTACCGTGTATCAGTGATGGAAACACTCACGCTTCTAGACGGCGGCGCCGTAAGAGTTGCAGAAAAAAGTGACGGCACTTGGCACGTTAATGAGTGGTGCAAGAAAGCGGTTCTCCTGTCCTTCCGCCTAAACGCCATGAGTATTCAAAACGGCGGCCCTGATGACGGAGCCTGGTGGGACAAAGTTCCATCAAAGTTCAAGGGCTGGACCGCTTTAGAATTTAAGAAGGCAGCCTTTAGAGCCGTACCAACCAGTGTCGTGCGTCACTCAGCATACGTAGGCCCCGGCGTTGTTCTAATGCCAAGCTTTGTTAACCTTGGTGCGTATATTGATGAAGGCACCATGGTCGACACCTGGGCGACAGTAGGAAGTTGCGCACAGATTGGAAAAAACGTTCATCTCTCGGGCGGCGCAGGCATTGGTGGCGTGCTCGAACCCCTTCAAGCTGGCCCCGTCATCATAGAAGACAATTGTTTCATCGGCGCTCGATCTGAAGTGGTCGAGGGCGTTATTGTAGAAGAGGGTGCCGTCTTATCCATGGGCGTATTTATCGGCTCATCGACAAAGATCATTGATCGCGACACGGGCGAAATCTTTATGGGGCGCGTCCCTGCGTATTCTGTCGTTGTGCCGGGAAATCTTCCAGGTAAACCACTACCCGACGGGTCGCCCGGCCCAAGCCTGTATTGCGCGGTTATTGTAAAGCGCGTGGATGCGAAGACCCGCTCGAAAGTTTCAATTAATGAATTATTGCGTGACTAATGACACCGACCGCTGACACGTCTGCGGCGGCCCTGACAGACCCCCTGCAGCTAGCGCGGGACCTCATCCGCTGCCCGAGCGTCACACCAGAGGACGCAGGTGCACTTGACGTCCTCGAAATCGCACTCAGCACACTCGGGTTTAAATGCCATCGACTACGGTTTGAAGAAGTGGGCACAGAGCCAGTGCACAATCTCTATGCCCGCCTCGGTGATAGCGGGCCAAACTTTTGTTTTGCGGGTCACACGGACGTCGTACCCGTGGGTCAGGGTTGGGCCACCAACCCTTTCTCTGCCGATGTAATTGATAATTACCTATATGGCCGCGGTGCCGCCGACATGAAGGGTGCCATCGCTTGTTTTACGGCAGCCGTCGCGCGTCATATTGCAGCATCAGGCAAGCCAAGTGGATCGATTAGTTTTTTAATCACGGGCGACGAAGAGGGCCCCGCCATTAACGGCACCAAGAAAGTTCTAGAGTGGTTGGATGGACGAGGCGAAAAGTTGGATGCATGTCTTGTGGGAGAACCAACAAATCCAATTCGCCTTGGTGACATGATCAAGATCGGCCGCCGGGGGAGCTTGAATGGCAAACTCACGGTGCATGGCACACAAGGGCATGTTGCCTATCCGCACCTAGCCGACAACCCGATCAACACCATGATGAAATTACTCGGTGCGCTGACAGCAGAGCCGATGGATGAGGGAACTGAAACATTCCAGCCCTCGACACTGACATTGACGTCCATTGATGTCGGCAACGAGACAACAAACATCATACCCGGACAGGTACGCGCCGCTTTTAATATTCGTTTTAATGATAGCCACTCCGGCGAAAGCCTTGGAAATTGGCTCCAGGAAACGCTCTCCGCCGCAGCTGGTGGTGCCCACTTTGAACTAGATATTAAGGTAAGCGGTGAGTCTTTTGTGACCCCTCCGGGCGACCTCAGCGGACTCGTATCAGAAGCAGTCGAACATGTGACGGGAGAAACACCGAAGCTGTCGACAAGCGGTGGCACATCAGACGCACGGTTTATCCAGTCGTTCTGCCCCGTTTGCGAATTTGGAATGACCGGTCAGACGATGCACAAGGCCGATGAGCGCGTCGCTATAAAAGACTTACAGGATCTAACGGAAATCTATCACCGCATTCTTAATCGCTACTTCACCGGATGATCGATACGAAAGAGACCGCACGAGCCCTGTATGGATTGTGGCGCCTCGCCCGATGGGATGAAGAGGCCTTCAGTTTCTTCAACGCGACGGAGCAAGGGTTTTGGCGGTCTTTCGCCGCCGCCGCTTTTGTAGCCCCGCTCCAGGCTCTCTACCAATTAAGCCTTTACCTTACACTTGACGACCCGCCATTAATTTGGCGCGTCGCGGCCATTGAGAGCATCGAGTACATCATACTCTGGACCCTCTTTCCCCTCTCTATGCTTTACGTCGTAAAATTGCTTGAACGAGAAACTGAATTTTTTCGATACATCGTAGCCTACAACTGGTTCCAGTTGGCGGTGGGTTATGTCGCAATGCCGTTTGTTATTTTGTCTCAATTCCAGCTACTGCCGGTGCAGGTTTCTGGGTTCTTCGATAGCCTAATCTTCGTGACTTACGTAACCTTCGCAGCTTTCATTGCCCGCGTAGGGCTAAAGGTTGGCATGGGGGCTAGCGCTGGAATCGTCGTGATCGACATTCTACTCACGCTCATGGTCGGCCAAGTCACGCTGAGAATGCTTACGTAGGCGGGCTCAGTCTGGGTACCGAACGGCCGTCAAATACAAACCTTCTGGAGGTGCTGTTGGTCCACCGGCAGCCCTGCTTCTGGCAGCCAAAGCGTCCGTGACATCCGCTGCCGTCCACTTTCCCTCGCCGACCAAGGACAAGGTGCCAACTATATTGCGAACCTGATGGTGTAGGAAGGAGCGGGCGCGCGTTCTGATCTCAACAGAGTCACCAGACCGCAAGACATCGAGAGCATAAAGAGTCTTAACCGGCGTCTTGGCTTGGCATTCTGTCGCTCGGAAGCTTGAGAAATCATGCTGACCGACGAGCCCCTGAGCCGCCTCATGCATAGCGCCTTCATCTAGATCTCGCGGTAGCCACCACGCACGGTTTTTTTCCAGCGCAACCGGCGCGCGCCTCGTCACGATACGATAGACGTATTGCCGCTCAATAGCTTGAAAACGGGAATGAAAATCATCAGCAACGTGCTCGGCTGTAATAACAGCGATCGGGTGAGGGCGCATGAGCGCATTGAGGGCATCACGGACTTTGCGTCCATCATCGTCGCGTGGACTGTCGATATGAGCAACCTGCGCTAACGCATGCACGCCCGCATCTGTTCGGCCTGCCCCGTGAACAACTATCTTCGTTTGGCAGTACGCGAATGCAGCCTCTTCGATAACCTGCTGAACGGATAGGCCATTCAGCTGTCTCTGCCAGCCAACAAAGTCCGTGCCATCATATTCAAGTGTGAGCTTGAAGCGTTTCATGGTCTAGGCCTGCTCCAATGCAGCACACCATTCTTCGCGCAGAATGGCCCAGCGCTCGTGATCTTGCCAAACACCATTGATTTGTAAAAACTTTGGGGAGAACCCTTCTTTGCGAAATCCGGTTTTCAGAACCAACGCGATCGACGCCGCATTCTTAGGTTGAATGTTGGATTCTAGGCGGTTGAGGTTCAACACCGTGAATGCATGGTCCAGCACAAGAGCCAGCCCCTCACCCATATATCCCTGACCAGAGAGCTTCATATCAGCGTAATAGCCAAGAGAGCCGGACCGTAAGCCACCCATGGCGATGTCGTTGATGTTCACGACGCCGACTAACCGGTCGTCTTCATTCCGACCGATGAAGAAACCTATCGCTCGACTATTTGCGACACGGTCCAAGTAGAGCCGGTAGTGCCGCGCATCTATCGCCGGAAAAACCCAGGGTCGGTGATACTCTTTCCCTGATTGGGTCATGGCAAGATAGTCGCCCGCCACATCACGGCTTGGTGCAAATATATGGACGCGTTCTCCACGAGCAATATCTTTGCGGCGGCGTCCAAACATAAATGAACTTTCAAAGGGCAAATTAGAACTAAGAAGAGTTGTCTACCCGAGACGGGTCCCTGGAGGCAACTCAAAGCCTCTTAAAAAGCTAGATACATCCACCGGGCCCTTACCAGCGCGCTGCACGCGAAGCGGACGAATGAACCCGGTGCTGCACGCCACGGTAAATTTATCATCAACCACGGTTCCAGGGTCAGCCTTCGCCACCCTCTCTAGATTGACGCATTCAGTCCGTAGAATTTTGATTCTCTGCCCAGCCAGATCAACGAAACAACCAGGGAACGGGGAAAAACTGTGGATCTTCCGAACGACCACGGACGCAGGCGCGTCAAATCGCAATGCAGCTTCACTCTTATCTATTTTTTCCGCATAGGTGACGCCAGAACCCGGTTGCTGAACCGGCTTTAGCGCGCCCACCTCTATGTCGAGCAAGGCTCGACAAACTAGTTGGGCCCCGGATGAGGATAGGGCGTCATGTAAGTCACCCGCGGTCGTTGAATCATCGATCGGTAAAGTTTGATGAAGAAGCATCGGCCCCGTATCAAGGCCTGCGTCCATTTGCATAATCGTGATGCCAGTCTGGGTATCACCGGCCATAATCGCACGCTGTATGGGTGCGGCGCCGCGCCAACGGGGCAAGAGCGAGGCGTGTACATTGACGCATCCCATTCTTGGGGCATCGAGAATTTTCTGCGGTAAAATAAGTCCGTAGGCCGCAACCACAGCGACATCAGCATTATAATCTAAGAATATTTGTTCTGCTTCAGGTTTCTTGAGGCTGCTTGGCGTTAGCACGGGCAAACCATAATCAACAGCCCGGGCATACACCGGGCCAGGGCGCTCTTTTTGTCCTCGCCCGGCCGCACGTGGGGGTTGCGCATAGACAGCGACAACATCATGGTTGGCGCAAAGCGCATCAAGGATTGGTACCGAGAAATCCGGCGTGCCCATAAAGATCAGACGCATAATTTAGTCGTCACCTTGAATATCTAGTTTTTTTGTCTTCTTGAGTTTGCGCAGAATCATTCCCCGCTTGAGGCTGGAAATATGGTCAACAAACAAGACCCCGTCGAGGTGATCCATTTCATGCTGGATAACGACGGATAGCAAGCCTTCAACCTCCAGTTCACGCGTCTCGTTCTTCTCGTTGATATAGCGCACTTTAATCCGGTCTGGGCGCACCAATTCTTCATAATATGTAGGCAGAGACAAGCAGCCCTCTTCATGAATCTTCGTTTCATCTGAGGACCAAAGGATTTCAGGATTCGCGATCATATGTGGGGCTGGAGACTCATCGCCTCGCGCCGTATCAACCACTATAATTCGTTTGTGCACACCAACTTGTGGCGCGGCCAACCCGACACCGGGCGCCGCATACATCGTCTCCAGCATGTCTGTCATCAGGATCGCCGTCTCTTCGTCAATGTTGTCGACCGGTAAGCATACTTTCTTCAACCTTGGATCGGGCGCTATGATAATGTTACGTTTAGCCATAAAATAAGGTCTCAATCCCTCTAACGTGTCGGTGACATAGTCTGCGCGGACCAGAGGGTCAACCTATCGACGTCACCGCATGAACGGCAAGCACTCCACCGATGACGATCAACGCAACACCAGCGCACCTGATAACACGACCGCGGGTTTCACCCTCTATATCCGACAAGCCTGCTAGACCGGCACCAGGCAACACGAGACACATTGCGCTCTCAAGGAGCAGCAACCATCCGAAGAGCGTGAGAAGAAGCGGTGGGCCGGACCAGACGTTGTGTAAAGTCACGATTGGCCCGCCGATAATGAGACTAACCATTCCGTTCAGCCGCACACCATTTTGCCCCAAAGCCCCCAGCGTCCGGTAATACGATTGCCATATCTCAGTCGCATAGACTTGGCTTAATCCAAGGCCAATCAAAACCGGCGCCGCGATCCAAATCATAATTTCCAGTATTGCCACCCTAATATCGAATAGCCAGCAGGCTATAATCTAAGACGCACGCGATAATCGACCTGAAGTTCTCCACCTGCCGGCACATAGACAGTCCACTCCGCATTACCTTGCACCTTCGTGTGGGGTAGACTTTGATCAACAACCTCCCAGTCCCCTATAAGGTTCTCGACAAGGTGCACCCTGACTTTTTCGGCCTTGGCATTGCTCACCGTAACGCGGTGCGCAGAAATAATAATGCGCTCAGAGGCTCTTAAAAATTCCGTCTGTTCCCGCACAACAGTAACGTCGAAGTCCCGGCCGAGCGTGAACTGTGCCTCTTGGCCTTTTGGCGTATGCTCAACTCCACCCTCTCCAAGAAATTGACGTGCACCACTTGGGTCTTGGCCATACACCCGGACGGTTCCAGGCGGCAGCGGGGTCCCCAAACCTTGATCTTTAGTATTGTCGAAAACCAACGATCGCGTTACTTGCGACGTTAGCAACTTCCCGTTCATCGGGCCACGCATTGCTATACCATCACTCCTACTCATTAAATCCATTCTAACGCCAACGGTGTCCGCAGACAGGAGGGCCAACTGCTTTGTCTGACGGTCAGCGAGCGTGACCGGCTTATCGATTGCGTACAGATGAAACGCAGCCAAGCTTTCCGGCATGATCGAATCAGACATAGCCGCGCTGCGCGCCATATCCATGGCACGCATCACCGTTGGCTGTCCTGGCGCTAGATTAACGTCCCCAGAGACCAGCTTCACAGTCGCAGCCGGATAGTCTGTACCGGTCGTATTAGAAATTGTTGCCCAAGCTACCAAATCGATCGTCTTTCTGTCTGAGCTCAGCTCAGCCACATAATCAGCGCGCCACGTTAGACCCTTAGTCAGATAACTCAGGTCAACTTCAACTTCGCCGTCCTCTTCACTGGTGATCCCCGCCACGAGCGTAGCCTGGGTCCGCACACCGGGTGGCAACGCATCAAACACGAGCCGACCAGGGATCTCGGTAGTGATTCGCCCATCAATCTCAAGCACCACGCCATTAGCGACAGCGAGGACTTTGGCACGCGCCTCTATGTCTCTTCCATTTGTAGGGTTAACCCGAATGACACTCACCTCTTGCCCGACCGATGCCCGCAACAACGAGGACTGACTGACGACGTCGAAATCGAACACTTTCTCACGGACTATAAAGGAGCCCGCAGAAGACCGAAGAAACGCCGTGTTCGGCTGCATCCGCATGCTCACATCCGCAAAGGCTAGGTCCGCATCGCCAGACGGAAGCCTCACACGGCGACTATCACGAACCAACGCTAAGTCGCCGTTGTGAATCGTGACCGCTAGGCCCGTGCGCCCGGACGGTGGAACGCTGAGTTCTGCAGCCGAGATAGGAAGGCTAACAACCAGGGCTAAAACGACCCACAAAGCAGGTTTTTTTTGCGTCAGCATGATCAAGGATCTCACGATCGTGGTTAAAGGGTACTGCTTGGGCTAGTCTGGGGATCATGGCACGGGTATGGCAGGGCGCAAGCCTATGAATTTTCTATCGAGTTTAGGCGTGAGCACGGGGGAGTTTGGCCTTGGCTTAGCTCTTATGGTCGTTGTCACTCTTGCGGTCACCATCGTCCTTAAAGCGGGCAAGTCTGATGGGGCCGCAGCGCTGCAAGTGAACACGCTTCTCGATTCCCTAACCCGGCTCTCTTCAGACCAGGCCGAACTTCGTGGCCAGCTCTCACAAATAGCGGCGAGCCAGGAGAACGGGCGGAAATTGATCGCAGAACAACTGCAAGCTCAAGAGCGGGAAATTGCCAAAACGCTGAATGATCGCCTCGAGAAAGTGACCCAACGTGTTGGTGACTCCATTCAGAAAACCACAGAT